>Ga0209233_1000187_pt1 | contig 133091 bp, 129 predicted proteins | sample AraplaCL_Cvi_mCL_FD_184269 | JGI IMG/M metagenome (GOLD analysis project Ga0209233, IMG submission 184269) | Arabidopsis root microbial communities from the University of North Carolina, USA - plate scrape CL_Cvi_mCL (SPAdes) (version 2) | ecosystem: Host-associated > Plants > Roots >...
GGTGACGCGGGGTGGAGCAGCCCGGTAGCTCGTCAGGCTCATAACCTGAAGGCCGCAGGTTCAAATCCTGCCCCCGCAACCAATCTTCCCCCAATACAATACATAGCGCTACCAAAGCCAGAACAGCCGCCTGCGGATCAGCTGACAACCCTCGTAAACAAAGAGGCCGCGGAGGCTGACGTAACCTCAATCCAGATGATCAAAGCCCGCTCCAAGCGGGCTTTTGCATTTGATAACCGCTGAAGAGCTTAACCCCGCTCGGGGCTGATGCCTGGTTCAGGTTTTCACCATCTCCGTCCGATATTGGGGCAGAAGGCTTGCTACCAGCTTGCCCTTTTCAGCCAGTTCATCGGTGGTTGGCGTCGGCGGCGGTGATGCGCGGCTTTCGACAGCAAAGCCCACCGCCGCGAAGAATTCTTCTTGTCCTGCCGGTGCGCACATGCACAGCATGCGCGCGGTCTTGTCTGATACATTCCTAAAGGCATGCGGCGCATTGGCCGGTACGTTGATGGTTAGTCCTGCCCGGAGGATCTGCGTCTCTCCGCGAAAGGTGAATTCGAGTTCGCCGACGAGCAAGGAAAACATCTCCTCGAAATCGTGCCTATGCAGCGGCGGACCGCCTCCGGCGGGCACGAGCATTTCGATCAGGCAATAGCGCCCATTCGTTTCGGCACCGGATACGAGGATCGTATATATGCCGCCGGCAACGGATACGTGGCGCGTGTCGGGCCCGTCCGGATCTACGATGGTCAATGATCGATTGAGATCATCTGCAGGAACGGGCTGATGTGTCTGGACATCCGTATTCATCTGGCGCCTCCCGGCTGATTGTCAGCCAAACCGAAAGGCCTATTCTAGCAGAGAAACTGCGAAAGCTTATGCCGTCATTTCTCCGGGGTAAGAATACAGCATTGTTCCGGCACGGGCGCGAGCACCGCAGCACTGCCCGCCGCCAACGGTTCGGAAAGCGCGCCATTGGCGACGATATCGCCAGCCGGCGTCGTGCACTGATATTGATAGGCACGTCCGAGATAGGTTCTTGTCCCGAGTACGGCAGACAGGCCGTTACCCTCGCGCTGTACGGAGAGACCATCGGCGCGGCAGCCGAGGACAAAACTGTCGGGAATAGGGCCGAAGTCCTCCTGCGAGAGCGCGATCCTCGCGCCGCCGGAGCCTTCCGCGGTCACCAGGACGCCTTCCCGTTGGATGGCCCGTAGCGGCAGCAGGTTCTCAAAGCCGACGAAACGGGCGACAAAACTGTTGGCTGGTTTGCGGTAAAGAACTTCCGGCGTATCGAGCTGCATGATGCGGCCGGCATTCATGATGGCGACGCGATCGGAGATCGAGAAAGCTTCTTCCTGGTCATGCGTTACGTAGAGTGAGGTCGTGCCGTTGGCGCGCTGCAGCTGCCGGATTTCAACGCGCATGTCGACCCTGAGCTTGGCGTCGAGATTGGAAAGCGGTTCGTCGAACATCAGCAGCGGCGGCTCTATGACGAGCGCCCGGGCAAGCGCCACGCGCTGCTTTTGGCCGCCCGACAATGCGCCCGGCAAGCGATCGCCGAGGCCGGAAAGGCCGACGCGTTCCAGCATGGCTCCCGCCTTCTGTTGGCGTTCCTGGGTTGCCATCCGACGCTGCTTGAGGCCGAAAGCGACGTTTTCCAGCACGGTCAGATGCGGAAACAGCGCATAATTCTGGAATACCAAGCCGATATCCCTGGCATGCGCCGGCAATGTCGTCAGATCTCGATCGCCCAGTTTGATCGTGCCGCTCGTCGGCTGCAGGAAGCCGGCCACAAGCCGCAGCGTCGTCGTCTTACCGCAGCCGCTCGAGCCGAGCAGCGAGACCAGCTCACCGGCGCCGACGGAGAGCGAGAGATCCTGCAATACGGTCGTCTTCCCGTAATGAGCGCTGATGGAGTTTATAGAGAGCGATACGGTCACGGGCAGCTACTTTGTCAGGAAGGTGAGACCCAGGGTGGCTTCGACGATCGCCATGACGGCGACGGTCACGAGCATCAGCAGCACGGAAACCGAGGCGATGGTCGGGTCGAAGAACTGCTCCATATGGGCGAGGATCTGGATGGGAAGGGTGGAAATGCCAGGCCCGGTCAGGAAGACCGAAACCGAGACATCGTTGATGGAGGTGATGAAGGCGAGGATGAAGGCGGCGATGACGCCGGCGCGTATATTAGGCAGCACCACCGTCAGGAAGGTCTTCAACGGCGGGCATCCAAGGCTGATCGCAGCCTCTTCGATCGAGAAGTCGAAGCTCGCGAGGCTGGCGCTGACGACACGCACCGAATAGGGCAGCACCAGGAGCGCGTGGCCGATCAAGAGGCTCGGAAAGATCGGCAGGCCGAGCCCGATGGTGATCGATTTCATCAGCGAAAAGCCGAAGACGATTTCCGGAACGAGGATCGGCAGCACGAAGAGTGTCGAAAGCCAGCGCGGCAGCTCCACCCTGTAGCGGCTGATGGCATAGGCAGCCGGAATGCCGATCAGCAGGGAAAGCGCCGTTCCGAGGAAGGCGAGCTGCAGGCTGGTGATCGCGGTCGTCCGGAAGGCCTCGATCTGAAAAATATTCGAGAACCAGCGCAGCGTCAGGCCTTGCGGCGGGAAGGTGAGGTAGGTCGTGTCGCTGAAGGCAGCGCCGATGATGATGACGAGCGGCGCCAGCAGAAACAGGAAAATGCAGGCCGTGAGGGCGATCAGTGCGGGATGAACCGATTTTGTCATGATCACACCGCCATCGGATTGAGACGCCGTGCGATGCGGCTCATGATCGCCACGATCCCGATCGTCACGACGACCATGATGGCGGCGATCGTCGAGGCGCCGACCCAGTCGAATGTGACCATGGCGCGCTGATAGAGGAAAGTGCCCATCATCATCTGCTTTTCGCCACCGAGCAGCTGCGGGGTGGCGTAGGAGGTGAAGCTGCCGGTGAAGACCAGCACCGCGCCGACGATGAGGCCCGGCGTGGCAAGCGGCAGGATGACCTGCCGGAATGTCGCGGCCGGTGTTGCGCCGAGTGAGGTTGCAGCCTGAATGAGATCCTGCGGTATGCCTTCAAGCACGCCGACGAGCGTCAGGATCATCAGCGGCACGAAAAGATAGACCATCGCGACGATCACTGAACCCTCCGTATAGAGCATGGAGAGCGGCTCGCTGATGACGCCGATCGATAGCAGGATGGTATTGAGAATGCCGTTCTTGCCCAGAATGATCAGCCAGGCGAAGGAGCGCACGACGACGCCCGTCAGCAGCGGGAACACGGCGGCGATGATCATCACGCTCTTGGCGCGGCCCGGCATCTGCGCGATCACATAGGCGGCGATGAAGCCGATGATCAAGGAGATTGTCGTGGTGATCAGCGCTATCTCGATCGTCCTGAAGAGCACCGTGCGACGAAAGCCGCTGGTAAAGAAGGTGATGTAGGGAGAAAACAGGCCCTTCTGCTCACCGAATGTCGCCGCGATCGTGATGATCACCGGGACGAGCAGGAACAGCGTCACGGCGATAATGGCCGGCGCAGTCAAACCCCATTTTGCAAGATGCTTCATCAGAAGAATTCCATAAGAGTGCCGCAGGGCGGGTCGCGCTGCGGCACGCCTTCATTACATGCCGAAGATCTCGTTCCAGCGATCGATCCAGTCCGATTGTGCTTCGTTCAGCTTCTGATAGTCGATCCGGCTGAGCTTGGCGATCATGTCGGCGCCATAGGTCCAGAGCTTGGCCTTCTCGGGCGAGAGCTCGACCTTGGTGGAGACCGGTGCATCGACGCCTTGTTCGGCCTCCGCCTGCTGCACGTCCTTGGACAGGACGAAGTTGATGAACTGATGCGCAAGCTCGACATTCTCCGAGCCTTTCGGAATATTGACCGTGTTGAGGGTGGCGATATCGCCTTCCTTAAGGTCGGCCCAACCCATCGTCGGAACGGCCGCGCGCATCGATGTCAGAACGAAGTCTTGCGCCAGCGCCACCTTGACCTCACCCGTCGAGATCAGGTTCACCAGCTCGGAGCCGGTGTTGTAGTTTTTGACGACATTCGGCTTCAGTGCCGCGATGGCTTCGAAGGCCTTGTCGGCATCCGAATAGGCATCGACACCGGCATGTTTGCCGGCTTCCAAAACCGTCAGCGGGCCCGCAGTGGTGGTTATGCCCGGAAGCGAGACTGCGCTCTTCAGGTCGCTGCGCCAGAGATCGTTCCAGGAGGTGATCGGCGGATTGACCTTCGCCGTATCGTAGACGATGCCCACGCGGCCGATCGTATAGGCGGGGCCGTAATTGCCCTGCGGCGCTTTGGCGATGTCGTAGAGATCGGCCAGATTCGGGATCTTGCTGCGATCGATTTCCTGGAAGAGGCCCTGCTGAATGCCGACCTGCGAGTAGCTGTCCGTCAGATAGATGATATCGACACCCTTGCCGCCGCGCAGTTTCAGCTTGTTGAGACGGTCGGCATTGTTGCCGGTTTCGAACACCACGTCGCAGCCGCAGATCTTCTTGAACGGCTCGATGATGTTGGCCTGCATCTTCTCGCCATTGTAGCCCCACCATGAAACGGTGAGCGTCTTTGCCTGGGCGTAAGCCGGCAGAGCGGCAGTCGCAGCAACAATGGCAATGCCCGCGACACGAGCAAGAGAGAGGCCCTTCATTATCGATCCTTTAATCCGAGTAATCCCACAGATGCTTCAAGCTTGCAGGATACTATTTTTCGAGCATCGGCTTTACAAGCCCAACAATTGAGCAGTAGGCAGTTTTTCGGCCTCGAAATCGAGAGGGCGGGTATTTTGGCGCGCATCGGAGCCGGTAATGCAACTCATTGAGATGGTTTGGTTTCCTCCAAGTCGGGCAAGTCGCTTTACACGGCGGACCGCCATCTTTACCCTCGATGGATCGAACTCCCTGCAGGCATGCCAATCATGACATTTCCCACGACAAATCTTCCCGACGATCTGCTTGTCAACGCCGCGGACGAGGTGCTGATCCGCCAGGATCTGACGCTGACCGCGCTTGGTCGCCGCCCCGCCGATCGCTTGCTGCGCGTCGGCCGGTTGCTTGACGTGCACAGCCGCACATGGCTCAAAGATCAGGAAATCGTCATCAAGGGCAGGCGGATCGCCTATGTCGGCCCGGCCGGTAGCTATACCGGAGAGGTCGGCGAACGCCTGCATGAGCCGCATCTTGCGGCTGTTCCCGGTTTCGGCGAGGCGCACAAGCATATCGAAAGCTCGCATCTGACGCCGGAATGGGAAGCCGCCCTTGTCATGCCGCATGGCGTGACATGGACCTGCGAGGCAAGCCATGAATTCTCCAATGTGAATGGCGCCCGCAATCTGGAATTCTGGCTGGAAGCCCGCCGTCGCGGCTCGCCGATGAAGATTTTCCCTCTGCCCGGATCGGCCGTGCCGCCGACCGCTTACGAATGGGGCGGCGGTCATTTCGGCTATGACGAGCAGAAGTCGTTTCTGAGCGAAAGCCTGATGGTTGCCGGTCTCGACGAGGTCATGGACTGGCCCTCGGTCAGCAATCCGGAGAATCCGGCTTACGACCGGCTCTGGGGCATGATCCGCGCCACGTTCGAGCAGCGCGGCGTTGTCGAAGGGCATGGCGCGGGTCTGCGCGATCTGGCGTCCATCAATGCGTTCGCAGGCGCTGGTCTTGCTTCCGATCACGAAGGCTGGTTCCTCGATGAAATCTGGGAAAAGTTCACTCACGGTCTGTTCATCGAGCTTCGTCCGCATTCCCTGCCGGAGGTTATTCGCGGGCTGATCGAGAAGGGCCTTTCCGACTGGTCGCAGTTCGCTTTCGTCACCGACGATCGCAGTGCTTCCGACACGCTGAAGATTGGCGCGACGGATCATAATGTCCGGCTTGCTATCGAGAACGGGCTGGCGCCCGAGATCGCCATTCAATGCGTGACGATCAATCCCGCCCGCCATATGCGGCTTACGCCCTGGGTAGGCTCGATCGCACCCGGTCGTTTCGCCGATATCGTGCTTCTGGACGATGTGAAGACACTGTCGATCGCCAAGGTATGGGCGGATGGAAAGCCGGCTTCCGAAGGCAAGACCTTTGTCGGCGTTCGCCCCGAGATCGATTGGCCGGATTGGGCGACGAAGACTGTCCGGATCGATAGGACAGTCTCGGCCGAGGATTTTCGCATCGTTGCCCCGTCGGATGCCGACACGGCGAAAGCAGCGCTTTTGCGGCCGTTCCACTGGGCCGATGATTTCATCACGATGGACCTGCCCGTCCGCGATGGCGCGGTCCAGCGCGATTCCGACCGCAACGTCACCAAATTCGCCATCGTCGATCGTTTCTCCGGCGAAGCCAAGGTCGGCCGCATGTTCTGGCTCGGCACCGGGCCGCGCACGCCCGACACCGCGCTTGGCGCCACGCTCGGTCACGACAAGCACAATATCTGGGTTGTCGGCTCCTCGGACGAGGCCATGGCCATGGTCGTCAACGCGCTCAACGAGCAGCAGGGCGGCTGGGTGCTGGTGTCGGGCGGCAAGGTCATAGCCCGCGTCCACTATGAAGTTGGTGGCCTGATGACCGCGAGATCGGCGGAAGAATTGGATGCCGAGATGCAAAAGCTCTATGAGGCTGGCGCCGGCATCGAGTGGATGTATGAGCCGACATTCTCGCCGCGCTGGTGGCCGGGCTTTCCGGAGCGTCTCTCCTTTGCGACGCTGACCTGTGCGCCCTGGCGCTGGGTTCTGGTGGCCCCGTCGGAAAGGGCGCCGGAAGGCTTCGTCAATGTCGCGACCGGAGAAACCCATCCCGTCGTCTGGCAGGGATAGCCATTCCATCTTAAGGGATATCCTGCTTTTACGCTCGAATTCCTGCTCGGATCGAAAGCGATCAGCATCTGCACATCGCGGATGCTGCTAGAGAGCATTTCCTTTATTCTTTAAGTCACGGAAACGCTCCACACTCTTATTCTCATTCCCATTCAGGACGGAAAACCGTTGGGCACTTTTCCTGGAAGTGCTCCAATGCCCCTTGACGATCAGGCTCGGCTTTATAATTATCCATTTGGTTACTTGTGTCGCGCGCCGGCGACGCGAAAAAGGTGGAGCGCACCTGATTTTCGAATTCGTCGCGGGCATCGGAAACCAGGCGGAGGAGGCCGTGGTGATTGCCGTTGATAACGATGTGCCACTCGTAATATTGGCATTTTCCACGCTGGGATGTGCGGATCTAGAACTGGATCAGGCGCTTGCCCTGGCAGCGCATCACGGCCTCGACGCTATCGAAATCCGTGCCCTTGGTGGCACGATCGATCTGCCCGCCTATTTCACCGAAAGGTTCGGCTCGCCGTCCGGTCTTGCCAAGGCCCTGGAGCGCGCACCGGTGGGCCTCTGCGCGTTCGATACCTCGCTGCGTCTTGTCGGCGCGACATCGGAAGCCAAGGAGGAGTTTCTACGCTATCTCCCTTGGGCCGAAGCTGCCGGCGTCCGCTCGTTAAGGGTTTTTGACGGCGGTGAAACCGGGGATCAGAGGGAACTCGACGAGGCCTTGGCGACACTGCAATGGTGGAGTGAAACAGCCCGCCGAGAAGGGTTCGGCGCGGAGATGACGATCGAGACCCATGATTGTCTGGTAACACCGGATGCGATCGCTCGCTTCCTGCAAGCCGCACCCGATTGCGCGCTGCTTTGGGACACACATCACACATGGCGCAAGGGCGGCCAGGATCCGGCCGAAACCTGGAAGCTGGTTCGGCGCAATACCCGGCATGTTCATGTGAAGGACAGTATTTCCAAAGCCGGGCCGCGATTGCCCTACACCTATGTGTTGCCGGGCAGCGGCGAATTTCCGATGGCGACACTGCGGTCTGCGCTTGCCGCCGACGGCTATGCCGGTGTCGTCAGTCTGGAGTGGGAGAAACTATGGCATGCCGAATTGCCGTCATTGAATTCAGCTCTTGATGCCGCTCGGCAAAACGCGTGGTGGCCGCGCGAAATGCGCGATGGATGACCGGCGAAAATCGTTAATATTTTAGTTGAGTTATATATGACAAAGACGTGCGTCGATTGACTTTTGCAAAGGGTTGCTAGTTAGTGTATTAGCAATAGATAAAGGAAGTCGGCGATGACGTGGCGGCGTCGTGGTTGACTATGGTCTTCTGTGCGATATTTCCAGCTCGATGAAGGGGACCCTAATGATTAGGGTTTGAGGGTGTCTGGAAGATGGATGACGCGGATTTACAGCGCCAGAAATCTGACATTTCGGTGTCCGCCACACTGTTGTCAATCATCGTTGATTGGCTCCGCAGCCGCGCCCCGAGCCCGTTCCCTGCCGATAGGGAAACGCGATGAACGCTAACCTCAGCCATACTGATGAAGGACATAAGAGCCTGATTTTGAAGGCGATTTCTGAGGGCGGCTTGGGATTTGCGACCCAGTGGATCCACGATGCCGCGAATATTGGAAAACAGCTTTATGCCGAGAGCCTTGCGCGTGTAACGGAGGCAGACGGAACTGTACACGCAGCCAGCACATTTGTGTCCCTCCTCGAACGGCAGGATCGTTGGTTCGCGCTTGATCTGCGTATTCTCGATATGGTGCTGACGGCTCTCGCCGCCGATCAGACGCTGGTTCTCGGCTGCAATCTTTCTGCTTCCAGCCTCTCTCAACCGGATCGATTCGCCGATATTCTCGGCCGAATCAGCAACCAGGCGGAACTCGCATCCCGGCTTGTGGTGGAGATCACCGAAACCTATCCCCTGGTCGGCGCTGCTATCGAGCGAGTGAAAATAATCCGTTCGCTCGGGTGTCGCGTTGCGATCGACGACTTCGGCACCGGCTTCGCCACACCGGCATCCCTGCTGCAGGTTACCGCGGATATCGTCAAGATCGACGCGGCCTTCCTGCGGGACAACAGGCGGGGTCGCGACGGTCACGATAGCCTTTCCCATCTCGTAGGCTTTGCCGGCTGCTTTGCACCCTATGTCGTCGTTGAAGGCATCGAAACCTGGTCTCACCTCGAAGCGGCCCGCGCGGCGGGTGCTACTCATGTGCAGGGCTTCCTTTTGTCGAAGCCGGTGTCGTTGCCGAAGCTACGCCGACACAAAGGTAAGATCGGCCTGCGGGGGATGGAATGAGCCTCTCCATCATCGTCCGGCCCAGCAAGGTAGCAGCCCTGGTACAGGATGCGAATGGGACGGAGGCGTTCCACCCATCGGAGAGCCCTGCATCGCCCGCACGGGTGTTGTCATGATGAGGCAGTCGCTCTTTTCGCCGAGATACGTGGATTTCGGGGCAGGCGTAGCGCGTGAGCTGAAGGCGAAAACGCTGCTGCGCGCCGTGGAGCGGCGACTCCGGGACGCGTTGCTTGCCGATGGCGGATCCCACTCAGTGCAGTTCGTCGATGGGCCCGCGCCATATATTCTTGTTCGTGAGGAAGCGGCGGATATCCTGGGACGCGTGACGATAGATGCGGAAAGCGGCCTCTACGTCTTTTGCGAACTTGGAAACTGCACCAAGGATATCGTCATAACGACGGCGAGCGAGGATCGGCTGCTTGAAGAAGTTCTCCGTCGTTTTCGTGAAGGGCAACCGGCAGGGCAAGTCATCGACGAGGCTGTCGGTGTGCTCGTCGGCCAGACCATGCGGGATGTCGAGCGCAAGCTGATCCTTCAGACTCTTCACCACTGCAAAGGAGATCCGACACACACGGCATTCATGCTTGATATGTCGCTCGTTACCCTCTGCAACAAGCTGGCGGCCTATCTTGCCGAATCAGCCAGCGAGCTCTCGCAAATGGCAGCGGATGCAGGTTTTGGAGGGAGAGGCTATCGGTTGTGATCGCGGACGCACCTGATGGGTGCGCATTCTGCCCTCGGTAATGTCCGAGGGATCATGCGCTGGGAAACCGGCGCGACTTGAAACGGTGGGGCATTCGGCAACGGACGCCCTGCTTGAAACGATCGGGCGAGGCGGCGCACGAGGAACCTTATGAGACCCGGGAAAAGATCATGGATTCTTTCAGCGAGAGAAAAATACCCGCCCTGCCACAGATGCATTCATCGTTTGATGGCTGTGTGAAGATCGTTTCGGCCTATGTCAGTCACAACACCATACCGGTCGCCAGTCTTCCAAGGCTGATCAAGGATATTCACGATGCGTTGCATAGTCTGGATGCAGCCCCTCCTGCACCAGAACGGAGCAATCTGGTGCCGGCGGTGGATTTGAAGAAATCGGTGACGAACGAGTACATCGTCTGCCTGGAAGACGGCAAACGCTTCAAAACGCTAAAGCGCCACTTGCGCGTTCATTACGGCCTGACGCCTGAGGAATACCGACAGAAATGGGGCCTGGCTCCTAGCTATCCGATGGTTGCACAGAATTATGCCAACCGGCGTTCCGAGCTGGCAAAGCTCTCCGGCCTCGGTGCCAATGGCAGCAGGAAAGAAACCGTTCGCTCGTGAGTCTACTGCGAGCGCCCCGCCAATTCTGAGGAGGCGAGCCTGCGGATTGTCACTGTATATGGCGTTGTGGCGCCATGTGTGGGGATGCGGCAACAAGAAAAATGGCGCTCTGCAAAGAGCGCCATTTTCATTTCCGCGATTGCTGGGCGAGCCGGCTGCACCGTTCGAACGGATCGATCAGAAAACCTGACGGAGCACGATGAACAGCACGAAGGCGAGCGCGATCGAGGCCGGCAGCGTCAGGATCCAGGCCATCAGCATGTTGCGCACGGTCGACCATTGCAGGCCGGAACCATTGGCCGCCATGGTGCCGGCGACGCCGGAGGACAAGACGTGCGTGGTCGATACAGGCAGGCCGAGGTGGTCGGCAGCGCCGATCGTCAGCATTGCCACAACTTCGGCGGCGGCGCCCTGGCCATAGGTCAGGTGTGTCTTGCCGATCTTCTCGCCGACGGTGACGACGATACGCTTCCAGCCGACCATGGTGCCAAGGCCGAGCGCCAGTGCAACGGCAACCTTTACCCAGAGCGGGATGAACTTGGTCGTGTGATCGACGGCGGCGTGATAATCGGTGACGGCCTTCAGGTCGTCGGCGCTCATCGGCAGCAGCTTCTGCTTGTCGATCAGCTTCAGTGACTCACCGATGAGGTAGATGTCGTTGCGGACGTTGCTGACGAGCCCGTTCGGCAGCTTCTCGACGCTCGGATAGGCCGCAATCGAGGCGCTTGTTGCGTGAATATAGGCCTGCAGTGCCGGCGTTGTGACATCCGACCAGGTCTTGCTTTTCACGGCGGCGCTGACGGCAGCCTTCGGATCGGCAGGAGCAGCGACGCCGGGCTTTATATATTTGCCGAGCACCGTCTCGACCTGCACGGAGGCAGCCTTGTAGGCGTCGAGATAGTTGATATCGGGGGTGCGGTTCAGCGCGAAGGCAGTCGGTACGAGACCGATGAGAATGAGCATGATCAAGCCCATGCCCTTCTGGCCGTCGTTCGAGCCGTGGGCAAAGCTGACGCCTGTGCAGGTGAAGATCAGCAGGCCGCGGATCCAGATCGGCGGTGGTGCGTTGCCCTTTGGCGCTTCATAAAGTGCCTTGTTGCGGATCAGGACCTTGGCAACCAGCAGCAGGATCGCGGCGGCGCCGAAGCCGATGATCGGCGACAGCAGCAGCGACATACCGACGCTGCTTGCCTGCGACCAGTCGACACCGCTGGTGGCGGAGCCGGCCGGCGCCAGGAACTGGTTGGCGAGGCCGACGCCGATGATGGAACCGACGAGCGTATGGGAGCTCGACGCCGGCAGACCGAGATACCAGGTGCCGAGGTTCCAGATGATGGCAGCGATCAGGAGGGCGAAGACCATGGCGAGGCCCGAACCGGAGCCGACCTGCAGGATCAGCTCGACCGGCAGAAGCGCAAGAATGCCGAAGGCAACCGCACCCGACGATGTCAAAACGCCGAGGAAGTTGAAGAAGCCGGACCAGATGACGGCGAATTCCGCCGGCAGCGAACGGGTGTAGATGACAGTCGCGACGGCATTGGCCGTATCGTGGAAACCGTTGACGAACTCGAAGCCGAGCGCGATGAGCAGCGCGAGGCCGAGCAGAATCCACGGAACCGCCGCTGCCTCCGCAAGATCGCTGCCGAGCGCGTAGCCGACATAGGCGAGACCGCCGAGGACGACGATGCCGAACAGCGGCAGGAACCACTTCGCCGAGCCTGCCGTACCGTGAATTGGGTGATTGGCGTTGCCGCTCTCTGAACTGCTGGAAGCGAGGTCGACCATCTCTAACTCCTTTATGCCAAGTGATATTTCCGGTGTAAGCCTCGTTGATGAAACTCTCGTGACGCGCGAGGACGGCCGAACACCCTGCATTAGCGCTGGTTCAGCGCGTGTCTGATCGGTCGAGCGTTCGGTTTTCGGCCGGCCGGTTCGCATCGGGCCATCTTGATTTCGCCCAAAAAACACCTTTTTCGGTTCAGCCGGCGTTCATACCTTCGGGGGTTAAATCCTGCGTGTTAGGGACTTGGACAGAGGACCATTGAAGATGAGATCGACCGTGATTGCCATTGCCGCATTGCTCGGCGGATTGGCTGTATCGTCGGCAGAAGCAATGCCGATTCCCGCTGTCGGGGCACCGGCCGGAGTAACGACGACCGGAGCGCCGGTCGTCAATGCGGACTACGCCTGCGGCCGTGGCTGGCATGCCACCCCTTGGGGCGAATGCCGCCCGAACCGCTGGGGTCCGCCGCCGCCGCGTTGGGGCTATCGCAGACCGCCACCGCCGCCACCGTGGGGCTGGCATGGTCACCGCCATCATCGCGATGACTGGCGCGAAGACCGCGGCTGGCGCGGAGACGGCTGGCGCGGCCGCCCGCGTGACTGGTAAAGTGCATATTATTGCCAAGCAGAAAACACCGCCGCTTTCCGCGGCGGTGTTTCTTTAGGGGTGCCTGTTCGTCTGCGACGCGCGTGCCGTCAGCCCCAGGCAGCCGATAATTGCCGCCAGGATCGACAGGATAGCCATGAGACTTTTGGCATGCCCGAGGATGCCGGCAAGCTTCGGCCTTATGAGATCGGCCGTGTTGAAGTTCTCACTGCTGAATTGGCAGAGAACGAGCGACAGATTGTTGCGCACGAGCGCTTCATCGATGTCGGAAACGAGATTCCCGGCCTGAGCCTTCTCATCATTCATCGTCCGCATATGCAGCAAGACCGCTTTGGCCGCCGCAAGGTAGGCGTGCGAGCATTCGTTGAACGGGCTTTCCTCGTCGCTGACGCTGCCGGGCATCATGCCCCATAGACAATAGGCCCGCTGGATCTGTGTGAAGTTCAGCAGCCGGCGGAAGGTTTCGTCCGTGTCCGATGCTGCCTCTCCGATTGCAACAATCCGCCCATAATAGGGCGCGATGACAGCCATTTCACCATGGGTGAGGCTTGGTATCGGGATGCCAGCCTGGCTTCCGGATGATCCGCCGCTGTGGGCTGCAAGCACCGTTGGCCAGATGGAGAGAATGAAGCAAATGGCCGCAAACGGCACACCGCTTCTAATGCGGCCTTTCCCGCGCACGAGTGGGTGCGCGGGATGCAATTGGCGTATCATGTCAGGCCCGGCGCAGCGCCGCGTTGTTGCGATAACGCGCCTGTGGCAGCTGACGTTCCGCCCACGCTCCGAAGGCGAGCCCGAGCACGGTCCAGAGGATGGCATGCATCCCGAGAGAGGTCAGGCGGAATCGCCAGAGCACGACTGCCGAGAATTGTTCCGGCACTTCGTTGATCGCCGGAAGCAAGTATTGGATGAGCGCGACGAAGACGATGTAGCCGATGCCGGCGATGATCGCGCCGTTCCAGGATCCGTAGCGTGCCGCCAGCCGGCGACCGAAACCGACGGCGACGATCATGCCGACGATGGATGCGAGGATCATGATGAAGAACAGCTCGGTTCTCGCGCCGATCGTGTCGGGATTGCCGACAGCCGGCGGGTTTGCCGGATACTTGATATCGGGAACGAGCGAAATCGTCACGAAAGCGGCGATGGCAAGCAGTGCCGCCGTGCCACGCGCGCCGAGCGGGCTGACGCGACCGTAGACGAAGGAGAAGACCAGCGCGAACAATCCGCCGATCGCCGTCGAGAAGATCATGATGCCTGTAAACAAACCGATGCCCGCCTGCGTGGCGCGGCTGACGATTTCCGCTTCCGGCGCCTCACCGGCAGCCTGGGCAGTCTTTTCTTCAAAGCCGATTGCCCAATCGACCAGTGGTTCGCCGAACGTATGGGCGAAGGCGAAAATGAAAATACCAGCGAGGGCCCCGACGATCATGCCGCGGAGCAAAAGACGTCCAACCATGTGCCTGCTCCCTTAGTGGCAGGGGAAACCGAGGAGATGACGGCCGTCATGCACGAACTCGTGCACATACATGCCCGAAATCAGCGAGGTCGCGCCTTCTTCAGCACCGACGAAGTAGATCGCCAGAAGCATCAGCAGGCCGGCGAAGACGGCCCATGGCAGGATTTGGCCGAGCGGTATCGGCTGCGGTATCGCGGACGGTGCGAAAGCGGTATCGGACATTGTTATCCCTCTTGAAGAAAAGCGCGTTCCATTTGCGGAAGGGTTCTTACGGGAAGGGTCTGGCTCTCGAGGGCGAAGTTTTCGTCATCGATTACAGTGGCGCGACCGCGCCGGAATTCCACCGGCTTCCACACCCGTAACTGCAAGTTTATATCTGCCCGCAAAGATGGTTGTCAATCAAGCGCGTGCATGCGTGGCCTCTTTGCTCAACTTCGGAACCAGGTAGATTCCAGCCTTCTGCTTTGCCAGTATGTCCGTCGAATCTCGGTGCGGTTCCGACACTCGAAAAACGGGCTCGAATGCAGCGAAAGGAAAAGCGGTAAATGTCGAATGAGGGTGGCGTGAAGATTATTCACGGTAGGACGCCGGAATCGGCCGCCATGCTGGCAAACGTCAAGCGAGCAATGGCGCTCACCGCCAAGCTCAACCGATTGACCTTCAACGACGCGGACGAAGTGCGAGCCTTGTTCAGCGAACTCATCGGTCGGGAAGTGGACAAGAGTTTTGTCTTGATCCCGCCATTCTACACAGCCGGCGGAAATGAAATTCGTGTCGGCCACAACGTCTTCGTCAATCAGAATTGCACTTTCTATGACCTTGGCGGATTGGATATCGGCGACGATGTGATGATCGGGCCAAACGTGAACATCATCACGGCAGGTCATCCGCTTGAACCTTCGCAGCGCCGCGCCATCACGATTGGGAAACCAATCGTGATCGAGAGGAACGTCTGGATTGCGACCGGCGCAACGATCGTCGGCGGGGTGACGATTGGCGAAAATTCGGTGGTGGCCGCGGGTTCGGTTGTTACAAGGAATGTTCCGCCGAATATGCTTGTCGGAGGAAACCCAGCGCGCGTCATTCGTGCGATCGGCGATCAGTGAAGGCGATGAATACCGGCTACGGAGCAAAGAACACCGCGGAAGCAAGTGCCAAACCGCAACGAGGCATAGGATAGCGAATGTCATGAAGGTGCGTCTGACCTGGATTTGCCACGGTGCCACGGAGGCCAATCGGAAGGGCCGCTTCCCCGACGATGAGCCGCTGGAGGAGAAGGCTGTCCAGCAACTTGGCCCATCTCTTGCGCAGCTCGGCACGGTCGACCGTGTCTGGACGAGCCCGGCACTGCGCGCGCGCCAGACGGCCGTGCTCCTTGGCCTCGACGCGACCCCGGAACCTGAAATGCGCGACTGCGACTATGGCGATTGGCGCGGACGGTCGCTTGCCGAACTTCATGAAAGCGATCCGGAATCCCTCGTATCATGGATGACAGACCCTGCAGCCGCGCCGCATGGCGGTGAATCCCTGTCCTTGGTCATGCGCCGCATCGACGAATGGATGGGACATCATGTCCATGACGATGGGCATACCGTCGTCGTCACCCATGCGAGCGTCATCCGCGCCGCGATCCTGCATGTGCTGCACGCGCCGGCTTCGGCATTTTGGACGATCGATGTGGAACCGTTCGGCCTCGTGGAGATGACCAGCGACGGCAGGCGCTGGCAGCTTCGTTTCCCGCAGATGGCTACAGCATCGGCCCGAAAATCGGAATCGACTTTCGGAAAGCCTGATGCTTAGATTCAAAGAGTTAGAGCGATGTCAGGAGAAGCGCGCAGAGCCTTTCCGGCGGGATCGTGGTTGGAGCGATAGGCTCTAACGGCTTGTTTTTGGCCGCCGCCGCTCGAAGTAAATCAGGAAGACGGCCATGCCGAACGTCATTGCCGCCAATCCATACCAAGTGATGGCATAGACGAGGTGGCTGTTGTGAAAGGTGATTTGCGTCAGCCCTCCCACAGGCAGGTCACCGGGATTCTTCGTATCGTCCGCATCGATGAAGTAGGGTGCAACGTTCTGCAGGCCGCGAGCCGCGGCAATTGCCGTCACGTCGCGCGAATACCAGCGTTCATCCGCGGGAACATTGGAGCGCAGTAGCGTGCCCTGGGGCTCGTTGATCCGCAGCAGTCCCGTGACTGTCGTTTCCGAACCGATCTGGCCGGTAGGGCGTGTCGTCGGATTGCGCTTGTCGGTCGGCACGAAGCCGCGATTGACGATGATGGTCGTGCCATCGGCCTGCTTCAGCGGCGTCAGCACCCAATAGCCGGCGCCGAGTACCGTCGAGGCATAGACCTGCACTTCCTTGTCGTTGAGGAAGATGCCGCTCGCCTGCACATGTTTGTATTCGGAATTCTCGGCGGTGATATCAGCCCATTGCGCAGGGCCGGGCGCTGGTACAGCCGCAGCATGCACGCGCGAATCGACCCTGGCGATCAGATCGAGCTTCCAATGCAGCCGCTTGACCTGCCATGTGCCGAGCCCGATGAGCAGGGCTGTGAAGAGCAGAAGCAGGAACACCCAGATGGCAAGGCCAATCGTCGAGCGCGGCTTGCCTTGCGATGCAATCGAGGAAATGTCGGTCATGGCGCTGGTCTCCGGGGACGCGCTGCAGCATGATTTCGGAAGGGTCTGTTTTCGCCCCTTCAGATCACGCGTGGTCTTTGAAGAGTTCGGCCGCGATGTCAGGCGTTCTGAAGAATGCGTCGCGCGGCGTCCGACCAATATCTCTAGCCGGGGGAGGGTGGGCCTTCGGCTGAAGGCCCGCCGCTTCGTCTTATGGCATGTTACGCATCATCTCGGGCGACATGGGCATCATGTTCGCGTTGAGGTGATGCATGACCCAAAGCGAGCCGGAGAGTGCAATGATGACGAGCACGATCGTGAAGATCAGTGCCATCATGTTCCAGCCGCCTTCCGAGCGGGTGTTCATGTGCAGGAAGTAGATCATGTGCACGATGATCTGGATCGCGCCGAGGATCATGACGATCGCCCCGGTGACGGCCGGATCAGGGATTACCTTCGCCATGACCAGCCAGAAGGGAATGGCGGTCAGAATGACGGAGAGGATGAACCCCGTCATGTAGCTCTTGTAGGTGCCGTGAGAAGCCTCGTGGCCGCCATGGTGGTGGTCGTGGCCGTGAGCGTCGCCGGAATGATGCGAATGGTTTGCGTTCGAGCTCATCCGAGAACTCCCATGAGGTAGACGAGGGAAAACACGCCGATCCAGACGACGTCGAGGAAGTGCCAGAACATCGAAAGGCACATCAGGCGACGCTTGTTTTCGGCGATCAGGCCGTAGCGGCCAACCTGTACCATCAGCGTGATCAGCCAGACGATACCGGTGGTGACGTGCAGACCGTGCGTGCCGACCAGCGTGAAGAAGGCCGACAGGAAGGCGCTGCGCTGCGGGCCGGCGCCGTCGAGGATCAAATGGTAGAACTCATAGAGTTCGAAGAAGATGAACAGGGCGCCGAAGATGCCCGTGATCGTCAGCCACATCAGCGTGCCCGACTTGTTGTCCTTCTCCATCGCCAGCATGGCGAAACCGTAGGTGATGGACGAGAAGAGCAGCATCGCCGTGTTGAGGGCGACGAGTGGCAGCTCGAACAGATCGGCCGGCGAAGGACCGGCCGCATAGCTGTGGCCAAGCACGGCATAGGTGGCAAAGAGGACTGCGAAGATCAGGCAGTCGCTCATGATGTAGATCCAGAAGCCCAGCATGGTGCTGCCTTCCGGGTGATGCTCCTCCTTCAGGTAGAAGGCGGGTGTTTCGCCATCCATGGGAGCGTTTGCGGTATGGGTCGTCATCGTCTTACACCTGTCCTGCCAGCTGCTTCGTACGCTCGTTCTCGGTCTTCACGACCTCGTCGGCGGGAATGTGGTAGTCACGCTTGTAGTTGAAGGTATGGCCGATCGTAATGGCGATCATCGCGACGAAGGTGATGGCGGCGAGCCACCACATGTACCAGATCATCCCGAAGGCGAAGCCGATCGAGAGAACGCCGAGGATGACGCCCGTGCCGGTGTTCTTCGGCATATGGATCGGGATGAAGCCTTCGGTCGGACGCTTGTAGCCACGGTTCTTCATGTCCCACCACGCGTCATGATCGTAGACGATCGGCGTGAAGGCGAAGTTGTAAGCCGGCGGCGGCGACGAGGTCGACCATTCCAGCGTACGGCCGTTCCAGGGGTCGCCGGTGTGGTCGCGCAGCTCTTCGCGCTTCATGAAGCTGACGACGAGCTGGATCAGGAAGCAGGCGATGCCGATGGCGATCATGCCGGCGCCGACCGCCGCGATGACGAACCAGATCTGCAGCGAGGGATCGTCGAATTGGCTGACGCGGCGGGTAACGCCCATCAGGCCGAGGATGTAGAGCGGCATGAAGGCGAACCAGAAGCCGATCTGCCAGAACCAGAAGCTCATCTTGCCCCAGAACGGGTCGAGCTTGAAGCCGAAGGCCTTCGGGAACCAGTAGTTGACGCCCGCGAACATGCCGAAGAGCACGCCGCCGATGATCACGTTATGGAAGTGGGCGATCAGGAACAGCGAGTTGTGCAGCACGAAGTCGGCCGGCGGAATTGCCAGCATGACGCCGGTCATGCCGCCGATGGTGAAGGTCACCATGAAGCCGACGGTCCACAGCATTGGCACTTCGTAGCGGATGCGGCCGTGATACATCGTGAACAGCCAGTTGAAGAGCTTCGCACCCGTCGGGATCGAGATGATCATCGTCGTGATGCCGAAGAAGGAGTTGACGCTGGCGCCCGAGCCCATGGTGAAGAAGTGGTGCAGCCAGACGAGGTAGGAGAGGATCATGATCACGCAGGTGGCGTAAACCATCGACGCGTAACCGAAGAGGCGCTTGCCGCAGAACGTGGCGACGACTTCCGAGAACACGCCGAAGGCCGGCAGGATCAGGATGTAGACTTCGGGGTGGCCCCAGATCCAGATGAGGTTGACATACATCATCGGATTGCCGCCGAGGTCGTTCGTGAAGAAGTTCGTGCCGGCGTAGCGATCAAGGGTCAAAAGGGCGAGCGTTGCGGTCAGGATCGGGAAGGATGCAACGATCAGGATGTTGGTGCAGAGCGACGTCCAGGTGAAGACGGGCATCTTCATGAAGGTCATGCCCGGCGCGCGCATCTTGACGATGGTGGCGATCAGGTTGATGCCTGAAAGCGTCGTTCCGATACCCGCGACCTGCAGGCCCCAGATATAATAGTCGACGCCGACATCGGGACTATAGGCAATGCCGGAAAGCGGGGGGTAGGCGAGCCAGCCGGTCTTGGCGAATTCGCCGATGAAGAGCGAAATCATGATGATGATCGCGCCTGCCGTCGTCATCCAGAACGAGAAGTTGTTCAGGAACGGGAAGGAGACGTCGCGGGCGCCGATCTGCAGCGGAACGACAAGGTTCATCAGGCCGGTCACGAAAGGCATCGCCACGAAGAAGATCATGATGACGCCGTGGGCGGTGAAAACCTGGTCGTAGTGGTGCGGCGGCAGGTAGCCTTCGGAACCGTTGAAGGCGATGGCCTGCTGAAGGCGCATCATCAGCGCGTCGGAAAAGCCGCGCAGCAACATGATCAGCGCGAGCACGACATACATGATGCCGATCTTCTTGTGGTCGATGCTGGTGAGCCACTCCTTCCAGAGGTAGCCCCATACGCGGAAGTAGGTCAGCGCGGCGAGCAGAGCGATGCCGCCGAGCGCGACGGCAGTGAAGGTCGCGACGAGGATCGGCTCGTGATACGGGATCTGATCGAGCGTTAGCCGACCGAAGATGAATTTATAGAGGTCCGGGTTGGAAAACATGGATTGCCTCTGTCCTTATAAATGTCTTGTTACTAAGCGCACCGGATCAATGACCCTGGTGCTGCGCCGAACCGGTCGACGAATCGGAAGAAGAGCCGTTGCCCATATCCATGCCCTGCATCGAATTGTCTCCGTGCTGCATGGTATGGCCGGCGCCGCCTTCGGCCTTGACGGGAGTGACTGAAGCCGGGCCGCCATCGCGATTGTCGTAGATCAGGCGCTCGCGGTTTTCGTGGCTTTCCTTGCCGCCGCCGCCCTTGGCGTCGATATGCATCATTTCGTTCATGCACATTTTGCTCGGATCGGCGCACATGTTGAGGATGGCATTGTAGAGACCATCGTCCACGGCATTGAAGTAGCGGACCGGCTCGCGCTCACTCGGCTTGGCGAGTGCGAGGTATTCCGGACGGCCGAGGGCTGTGCCCTGGCTCTTGGCCTTCTGGATCCACTGGTCGAAATCGGCCTGATTGAAGCCGTGGAACTTGAAGCGCATGTGCGAGAAGCCGGCGCCGCTATAGTTGGCGGACAGGCCCTGGAATTCGCCGGGATGGTTGATGACGGCGTGCAGTTTCGTCTCCATGCCGGGCATGGCGTAGATCTGGCCGGCCAGCGCCGGGATGAAGAAGGAATTCATCACCGCGGATGCCGTGATCTTGAAGTTGATCGGGCGGTCGACCGGAGCTGCCATCTCGTTGACGGTGGCGATGCCGTATTCCGGATAGAAGAAGAGCCATTTCCAGTCGAGCGCGACCACTTCGACGGTCAGCGGCTTCACATCGGCGCTGAGCGGCTTGTCGGCGGCGATACGGTCGAGAGGACGATAGGGGTCGAGCTGATGGGTGCTGATCCAGGTCACCGCACCGAGGGCGATGATGATGGCCAGCGGAGCGGACCAGATGACCAGCTCCAGACGCGTCGAATGATGCCATTCCGGCTCGTAGGTCGCTTCCTTGTTGGACTCGCGGTATTTCCAGGCGAAATACAGCGTCAGGAAGATCACCGGGATGATGATGATGAGCATCAGCACGACCGAAATGATGATGAGGTCTCGCTGCTGCATGGCGATATCGCCGGATGGATCCATCACCACCAAATTGCAGCCGGATAGCAGCAAGAACAATGGGATGACGGACAAACGGCTGAAAATCTTGAATAGTCTTAGCACGTCTTAAAGCTCTTTTTGTTTCGACCCTACCGCGACTAAAGGACGGTGGTCATGAACGATATGAGGTGTTTCGTCGCACCGCAGCAAATGCGCGTGCAATGCGGTATGGAATGCGGTCCCACCTATCGGGAAAACCTAGCAAAATCCAGAAGGTTTTCCGTCGATCATGCGCTTTTATGCGAGCTAATATACCCGGATCGGAACAAATGGCCACAGGCCGTCTTTTCCCCATGCGTGACCAGCGGCGACGGAGGCTGGAAACGGCAGGTTTGATCGCTAATTTGCGAATTATTTCATGTCTGACACTTGATATGTTCGCACGTTTGATAAACATTTTGATTATGCACGAATTCGTGGAGGAGTTCGTGCTCGGAGAGGGAGGCTCCCTACATGGTCAGCGTGACACATGAAACACTAAACCCCACATCTTCAACGCTTGAAAGCGATGCCCGCAGCATGCATGCCGGCGGCTCTGTCGCCCCAGGCAATATCGCCATCGGCGTGATCATTGGTCGCACGTCCGAGTTTTTCGATTTCTTCGTTTATGCCATCGCTTCGGTTCTGGTCTTCCCGAAGCTGATGTTCCCCTTTGCTGACCCCCTGCATGGAACACTGCTATCCTTCCTGGTGTTCTCGCTTGCATTCATCGCCCGCCCCATCGGCTCGTTCATCTTCATGGCGATCGACCGTAGGTATGGCCGCGGCGTCAAGCTCACCATCGCGCTGTTTCTGCTCGGCGGCTCCACTGCGGCGATGAGCTTCCTGCCCGGCTACTCCGAAGTCGGCGCCTATGCGATCGTTCTGCTCGCGCTCTTCCGAATCGGCCAGGGCCTTGCGCTCGGCGGTGCCTGGGATGGCTTGGCCTCGCTGCTTGCTCTCAATGCCCCGACCAATCGTCGCGGTTGGTATGCGATGATTCCGCAGCTCGGCGCGCCGATCGGCTTCATGCTGGCAAGCGCCCTGTTTGCCTATTTCGTCACGAGCCTAAACACGGCGGACTTCCTCGATTGGGGCTGGCGTTATCCATTCTTCTGCGCCTTCGCCGTCAACGTCGTCGCGCTCTTTGCCCGCCTGCGCCTTGTCGCGACCGAAGAATTCGGCACGCTTCTGGAGCGCCATGAGCTTGAGCCCGTCAAGATGACCGAGCTGCTGCGCCTGCACGGCCGTGATGTGCTGATCGGTGCCTTCGTGCCGCTCGCAAGCTTTGCAACCTTCCATCTGGTGACGGTTTTCCCGCTCAGCTGGGCGACGCTTTATAGCCAGCAAACCACGGCCTCGTTCCTGCTGATGGAATTCCTCGGCGCGATCTGCGGCATTCTCGCCATCATCTGTTCCGGTTTGCTCGCCGACCGGATCGGCCGCCGCAATCAGCTCGCCATCGGCGCGGTGCTGATCGCCTGCTTTGCCTTCGTCGCACCCTGGCTGCTTGACGGCGGAACGACTGGCCGCCACATCTACGTGGTCCTCGGCTTTACCTTGCTCGGACTTTCCTTCGGTCAGGCGGCCGGCGCCAGCGCTTCGCGTTTTACGCAGCGCTATCGCTATAGCGGTTCGGCCCTCGTGTCCGATCTGTCGTGGCTGCTCGGTGCAGGCTTCGCGCCTTTCGTGGCGCTTGCCCTCTCCAGCCAGTTCGGCCTCGTCTATACCAGCCTCTACCTGCTGTCGGGCGTGATCTGCACGCTGGTCGCGATCTTCTTCAGCAAGACGCTGGAAACGCGCGACACCTGAGGCGGATTTTCGCATCCAAAAAAGGGCCGCGGCATGAGAGTGCCTCGGCCCTTTTCGTTTAAACCTAATGCATGAGCCAGGCGATCAGCGGTGCCGCCAGCACATTCGTCAACCCCACCAGCACCATCACCAATCCGGCGATGGATCCTTCCTCGCGGCCAATCTCATGCGCCTTGGCGACGCCGACGCCATGGGCTCCCATCCCGAACAGCGCCCCGCGAGCAATGCCCGACCGCAACGGCAGAAACCTCAGAAGCATCTGGCCGACGACGGCGCCGAAGAGGCCTGTGACGACGACGAAGACGGCGGTGAGGTTGGGCACGCCGCCAATATCGCCCGACACCACCATGGCGAAAGGCGTGCTGATGGAGCGGGGCATCAGGCTGAGGCGCAGGCTTTCGTCGAGGCCGAGAAGGCTGGCAAGCCACCAGGCCGAGAGCATCGCCGTCGTGCTGCCGACGGCAACGCCGAACAACAGCACTGGCCAGTAGCGCTTGATGAGGTGCCGCTGTTCGTAGATCGGCACCGCGAAGGCGACGGTTGCCGGCCCTAGCAGAGCCAGTAGCCAGCGGCTGTCATGCATATAATCCTGGTAGCTCGCATGCGCCAAAAGCGCGACGACGATCAGCACCGCCGGCGTTGCCACCAGCGGCGAAAGCCACAGCGACGGCCAGCGGCGATAGAGCGCCTTGGAAACATAATAGAGGCCGATCGTCGCCAACGGCCAGAACAGGCCTGCCGCGATCGCTTCAATGGTGGACATGGTGAGATGCTCCCTGGCGCATCATCAGGCGGTAGCCGATGTCGATCGCTATCGCGGTGACGCTCATGACGATGAGGGTGCCGGCGGAGATGACGGCGAGTACCTTCAGCCCGACGATTCCGATGAATTCGCCATGATCGAGCACCGCCAGAACGGCCGGCACGAAAAACAGCAGCATCTCGGCGAGAAACCATTCCGCGCCGCGTTTCATGCTCGCGGGTTTGATCTTGCCGCTTGCCAGCAGCGCCAGCACCAGCAGCATGCCGATGATGGCGCCCGGAATCGGCAGATGCGCCAGGCGCGCGATGGCCTCACCCGCCTGCCAGAAGGCCAAAAGCAGGGCAATCTGGGCCAGACGGCTCAGTTTCGGACGGTTCTTCAGATCGATATGCATTGGAAAGGCTCGGAAAGATTGGACGGACTGAAGATAGGCCTTTCATCCGCATGAACAAAATGAATTGATTTCATTGAAATCAGTCCTGTATGGAATGCTCATGGAACTTCGAACCTTGAGAGCCTTTGTCGAAGTGGTGCGCCAGGGCGGCTTTTCGGAAGCGGCGAAGGTGGTGTTCACAACGCAATCCGCCGTGAGCAAGGCCGTGCGCCAGCTCGAGGACGAGCTTGGCCTGCCGTTGCTCAATCGCATCGGACACCGCACGACCCTGACCGATGCCGGCGAGGTGGTTTATCGGCGGGCAATCGGAATCCTCGCCGGACGCGACGATCTGCTTGCCGAACTCGCCGAATTGCGCGGCCTTGCCCGCGGTACACTGCGCCTCGGCCTGCCGCCGATCGGCAATGATGCGCTGTTTGCGCCTGTATTTGCCGTCTTCCGCAATCGCTATCCGGGTATCGAGATCAAGTTGGAGGAGCAGGGAGCCAGGCGGCTGGAAGAAATGGTTCTTGCTGATGAAGTCGATCTTGGTGCCTCGCTGCTGCCGACGCCGGAAGCCTTCGAGTCTCAAAGCGTGCGCTGCGAACCGATGCATGTGCTGCTGCCATCGTCCCATCCGTTGGCTGGGCAGGAGAAGGTGCCGATGGCGGCGCTCAAGGGCAATGCCTTTCTCCTGTTCGAAACCGGCTTCGCCCTCAACGGCATCATTCTGGATGCTTGCCGGTCCGCCGGCTTCGCGCCCGATATCGCCGCCCGTTCAAGCCAGATCAATTTTATTGTCGAGCTTGTCGCTGCCGGCCTCGGCGTCGGCTTCCTGCCGCGGCTGATCGCCGAACAGAGGCACCGCCCCGGCGTCAGCCATGCGCTCGTCATCGAGCCTGATATGGAGTGGCATATGGCGTGGATATGGCGGCGAGGCGGCTATCTCTCACACGCCGGCAAAGCCTGGCTCGACCTCGCTGCGGAGATCGCGGCTAAATCTTGACTGCTTTCTCAAACTTTTGTGATAACAAGGTGCGACTGTAAACTTGAAAAAAATGGTCAGGAAAAATATAGGCTATCCTATTGCTGCCTGGGGCAGCGACTTTCAAGCGAGAGGACTTAATGACTTTTTCCTTTTCTCATCTCACCAGTGCGTTGGCGCTTGCCGCAGGGCTTGCCGTTGCTCCGATGATGGCAAATGCCGCCGATTCCGAAGGAATAGTGGTCTATAACGCCCAGCACGAAACGCTGACGCAGGCGTGGGCGGATGGCTTCACCAAGGAAACGGGCATCAAGGTCACGATCCGCAACGGCAGCGACATGCAGTTTGCCAACCAGATCATCCAGGAGGGCGCTGCCTCCCCCGCCGATGTCTATCTGACGGAAAATTCGCCGGGCATGACGCTGGTCGATTCCAACAAGCTCTTTGCGCCGGTCGATGCCGCCACGCTCGCCCAGGTGCCGGAAACCTTCAAGGCTGCCGATGGCAACTGGATCGGCGTTGCCGCCCGCTCCACTGTCTTTGCCTATGACAAGACCAAGCTGAAGGAAGCCGATCTGCCGAAGTCGATGCTCGATCTGGCCGATCCCAAGTGGAAGGGCCGTTGGGGCGCTTCGCCGGCCGGCGCCGATTTCCAGGCGATCGTCAGCGCGTTTCTCGAACTGAAGGGCGAGGACGCAACCCGTGCCTGGCTGAAGGCGATGAAGGAAAACGCCAGCTTCTACAAGGGCAACAGCGTCGCCATGAAGGCCGTCAATGCCGGTGAGATCGAAGGCGCCGTCATCTACCACTACTACTGGTTCGGCGATCAGGCCAAGACGGGCGAAAACAGCAAGAACGTCTCGCTGCACTATTTCAAGAACCAGGATCCGGGCGCTTTCGTCAGCATTTCCGGTGGTGCCGTTCTGGCTTCCAGCCAGCACCAGAAGGAAGCTCAGGCATTCCTGAAGTGGATCACCGGCAAGGGCGGTCAGGCCGTACTGCGTGACGGCGACTCCTATGAATACGCCGTCGGCAATGGCGATGCTTCCAATCCGAAGCTGGTTCCGCTTGCTGACCTGCAGGCTCCCAAGGTCGAACCTTCCAAGCTGAACAGCAAGAAGGTAACCGACCTGATGACGGAAGCAGGTCTCATCTAAGCCAAAGCAATTCCAGGAAAAGCGCGCAGCGGTTTTCCTTCCGGAATTGCGAGAAAATAAGGAGATGAGCAGTTCGGAGTTTCCGTGAGAAACCGACCTGCTCCAAGAGCCCGCGGCGCTTTTAGGGTGCCTTCGGACGGGCTTGGCTCTTGCATCATTGTCCTATGCCCTGCTAGGGGCATGGGATGGCCCAAAGGCCGATCGATCGGGCAATCGCCGTCAGCGGCGGTTGCCTTCCTATTTCAGGGCGTGAAAGGCAGCTCGGATTTGCTGCAGAAGAACACATATGCCGGCGAACCAGCCGCCATGCGCGTGCCTCAGTTGACGGCTGGCCCTCGCAGCCGTGTTCGGCACGGTTCTGTCGTCGCCCTTGCTTCCATCGTCGCGCTTCTGAGCCTGGTGCCGCTCGGCTTCATAGCCTGGGTCACGATCGATACCGGCTGGGCCGAAGTCATCGCCCTGATCTTCCGCAATCGCGTCGGCGAACTGCTCGTCAACACCGTGCTGCTCGAAGTCTTCACCATTCCGTTGTGCATCCTGCTGGCGGTAACGCTCGCATGGCTGACGGAGCGCACCGACATTCCCGGCGCGCGCCTGTGGTCGTGGCTGGCGGCAGCGCCGCTTGCCGTGCCTGCCTTCGTGCACAGCTATGCCTGGGTTAGCCTCGTGCCCAGCATGCGCGGGCTTTGGAGCGGTGTGCTGGTGTCCGTGCTTGCCTATTTTCCCTTCCTCTATTTGCCCGTTGCCGCTGCCCTGCGCCGGCTCGATCCGGCGATCGAGGATGCGGCGGCGTCGCTCGGCCTTGGCCCCTGGCGCGTTTTCTTCCGGGCAGTCCTGCCGCAGCTTCGCCTCGCCATTTGCGGCGGCTCGCTACTGATCGGCCTGCATCTTCTGGCGGAATACGGTCTCTACGTGATGATCCGCTTCGACACTTTCTCGACCGCGATCGTCGACCAGTTCCAGTCGGCCTATAACAGCCCTGCCGCCAATATGCTGGGTGGGGTTCTGGTCTTCTGCTGCCTGCTGCTGCTCGGCATCGAGGTGCTTGTGCGTGGCAATGAGCGCTACGCGCGTGTCGGTTCCGGCGCCGCCCGTCCGGCGGATCGCCGCCGTCTGGGTTGGTTCGTCGCTCCCGCGGTCGCGCTGCCGGTCATAACGGCTGTGCTGACGCTCGGTATTCCCTTCGTCACTTTGGCGCGCTGGCTCTATCTCGGTGGCACCGGCATCTGGCGGATCGATACCGTCGGCTCCGCCCTGCTGCAGACTATCGTTCTTGCGATGGCAGGCGGTCTTCTCACCACCATTGCCGCGACCCCCATGGCCTGGCTGTCCGTGCGTGCGCCGGGCCGGCTGCAGCGCATTCTCGAGGCTTGCCACTATTATGTCGGTTCGCTGCCGGGCGTCGTCGTTGCCCTGGCGCTGGTGTCGATCACCGTCCGCCTGATCCTGCCGCTCTACCAGACCTTTGCGACGCTGTTGCTCGCCTATGTCTTGCTGTTTCTGCCGCGCGCCATGGTCGGTCTGCGCGCCAGTATCGCCCAGGCGCCTGTCGAGCTGGAGCGTGCCGCAATGGCGCTCGGCCGCACGCCGGCGCAAGCCGTGCGGCAGGTCACGATGCGTCTTGCCGCTCCCGGCTTTGCCGCCAGCGTGGCGCTCGTCGCACTTGGCATCACCAACGAGCTGACGGCGACGCTGATGCTTTCTCCCAACGGCACGCAAACGCTGGCAACGAAATTCTGGTCGCTGACCAGCGAAATCGATTATGTTTCTGCAGCACCCTACGCCTTCATGATGGTTGTCCTGTCGCTGCCGCTCACCCTTCTCCTTTATGTGCAATCCAAGCGAACGGCCGGACAATGACCTTTCTGGCGATCAAGAATGTAAGCAAGCGCTACGGCCCCGTGCGTGCCTTGAACAATATCGACCTCACCGTTGCCGCCGGCAGCCGTACCGCTATCGTCGGCCCCTCCGGTTCCGGTAAGACGACGCTGCTGCGTATCATCGCCGGCTTCGAGGTTCCCGATGCGGGGCAGGTGGTGCTCCACGGCGAAACCCTGGCGGATGGCGAAGCCATCGTGCCGGCCCATCGTCGCGGTATCGGTATCGTCGCTCAGGACGGCGCGCTGTTTCCACATCTGAGCGTGGCCGAGAACATCGGGTTCGGCATGGAGCGCGGCGCACGCGACCGCGATCAGCGCATCAACGCCCTCATCGATATGGTCGAGCTTGATCGCGGCATGCTTGATCGTCGTCCTCATCAGCTTTCCGGCGGCCAGCAGCAGCGCGTGGCACTGGCGCGCGCTCTCGGTCGCAAGCCGAGATTGATGCTGCTCGACGAGCCTTTCTCAGCGCTCGATACCGGCCTGCGCGAAAACATGCGGAAGGCCGTCGCCCGTGTGCTGCAAATCGCCGGCATCACCGCCGTCCTGGTGACGCATGATCAGGCCGAAGCCTTGTCTTTCGCGGATCAGGTTGCCGTCCTGCGTGAAGGCGCGCTCATACAGGCGGGAACGCCGCAGGCCCTCTATCTCAGCCCCACAGACCGGGAAACGGCACTCTTCCTCGGCGATGCCATCGTTTTGCCGGCCGATCTCGACAATGGATCCGCCAAGTGCATCCTCGGGCACATCCCGGTCGATGCCGAAAACCGGCAGGGGCGCAGTGAGATCATGCTGCGTCCCGAGCAATTGCGTCTTGCCGCCCTCGACGAGGCCGGTGCGAATGCAACCTGCATCGGCAAGGTAGCCGATATCGAATTCGGCGGCGCCATCTGCACGGTGACGGTGGTTCTCTCCAATGCCAACGGTTCGGAGACATTGAACATCAAGAGCTCCGGTGTCGGCTTGCCCGATATCGGCAGCATGGTATCCGTGAGCGTTCTCGGAAAGGCGCACGTCTTCAACAAGCTCGACGCCTGAGCGTCATTTGGGTTGAAGCGGGCGGCGCTTTGGGGAAGATAGGGCACGCCGTCATCGTGCTCCATATCGAAGGAATGCCCATGTCTTTGCCTGAAGAGATCGCCCCGGATCTCCCTTTCCTCACGTCGCTTCGCCGCAATCTTCACGCCCATCCGGAACTCGGTTTCGAGGAGGAGCGTACCAGCGATATCGTCGCGACCCTGTTGGAAGAAGCGGGGCTCAAGGTGCACCGTGGCCTCGGCAAGACCGGCGTTGTCGGCACGCTGCAGGTTGGCAACGGCACGCGCAGCATCGGTCTTCGCGCTGATATGGACGCGCTGGCCATGCCGGAGAAGGCCAACCGTCCTTATAAATCGACCATTCCCGGCAAGATGCATGCCTGTGGGCATGATGGCCATACGACCATGCTCATCGGTGCTGCCCGCCATCTCGCGGCGAAGCGCGGCTTTTCGGGAACCGTGCATTTCATCTTCCAGCCGGCCGAAGAAGGCCGTGGCGGCGCCAAGCGCATGGTGGACGAAGGCTTCTTCGACCTGTTTCCCTGCGATGCCGTCTATGGCTTGCACAACATGCCCGGTCTCGATGTCGACGAGATGGCCGTCGTCGAAGGGCCGCAGCTTGCCTCGTCGGATACGTGGCATGTCACCTTTCGCGGCACCGGCACGCATGGCGCCAAGCCGCATCTCGGCAAGGACCCGATCACCGCGACGGCGACGTTCCTGTCTTCGTTGCAAACCATTGTCGGCCGCGTCGTCGATCCACTACAGCCGGCCGTCGTCAGTGCATGCTCGCTGCAGGCCGGCGACCCCAATGCGCTGAACGTCATCCCTGACACCGTCGAGATCGGCGGTACGGCGCGGGCCTATGCGCCCGAAGTTCGCGATCAGCTCGAACAGGAGATTGGCCGGCTGGCGCAGGGTACGGCGGCCATGTACGGAATAGCGGCCGACTATCGTTTCGAGCGCCGCATCCCGCCGGTCATCAACGATCCGGATGCCACCGCACGGGCACTGAAAGCCGCTAGTGCGGTGTTCGGCGAGAAGGCGCGAACACGCTTCCCGCCGTCGACCGCGGGCGACGACTTTGCGTTCTTCGGTCAAAAGGCGCCGGGATGCTATGTCTGGCTCGGCAATGGTCCGGCGATCGACGGCGCGTTGCATCACAATACGGCCTACGATTTTGCCGATGACGCAATTGGCTCCGGCGTGGCCTTCTGGACGACTCTGGTGGAGCAGGAGCTGAGGGACGAGGGCTAAGGCAGCGCTCGCTCTTTGGTCGTCATATCCGGGTTGGCGTCAGGCAGCCGCCTGACGCAGCGCGTCGAAAATGATCGTGCGCGCCTTCTCCACATCGATCTCTGCGGCGAAATGCGCGTTGAACGCACCATGCGAGGCGCGCGTCTCGACTACGGTGCGGCCGCGCGTGTGCTGGCCCTGCAGCTCGGCGTCGATGCGGGCGTGGCGAAGCTCGGCAATCTCCGGAGCGACGAAGATGGCCGCTGCCGTCGGATCGTAGATTGCCATGGCCGGCCGGCCGCGGCTGATGGCGATGTTGACGTAGCCTTCCAGCAGATCTGCGAGCAATTGTGCCTTTTCGCCGGCAGTCTGGCGCAAACGCGTGACATCGTTCGGCCATGCCAACACTTTTCGGCAGATGTCGAGATCGACCATGCGCAGTGGCAGACCATGTGTGAGCACGATTGCCAATGCCTCGGGATCGGCAAAGGCGTTGAACTCGGCGGAGGCCGTGTGGTTGCCGGAGGTCACGCCGCCGCCCATCCAGGTCAGCTCGTCGATGCGGGCGGCGAGGTCCGGCCGCGCCAGCGCCAGGGCGGCGATATTCGTCAGCGGACCCAGCGCCAGGATGCGCTTCGGCCCCTTGCCGTCGCCAAGCCAGTCACACAGCGCAGCAAAGGCGTCGCTGAAGGGAAGCGGGTCGGCCGGCGGCAGGCTCCTGCCGGTCGTGGGGATGCCGTTCTGTCCAAGAATGCTCTGTGCCGTTTCCAGCTTGCACAGAACGGGCAGTTCGCGGCCGGTATGGATGGGGAATGTCCAGTCGAAGACGGCTGTGGCGCTCGCGGCATTATCACGGACGTGGGCAAGCGGCGCGTTGCCGCTCACCAGCGAAACGCCGTCGATGGTCAGATTCGAATGCGCAACCACCAGAATGGCGGCGATGTCATCGAACCCCATGTCGGTGTCGATCCAGATTCCCATGGTCTATCTCATAGATTTGGCCGAGCGATCAGCTGTTGCCCGTATTGAAGGCCGCCGAGGCGGAGTAGGTGCAGGAGGGCGCGCAAAGTGACCTGCGCGCCCTCAATCCATCGATTAAACAGCTAGCGCGTCCAGCACGCGGATCCAGGAGCGGATGCCCTTGTGGTAGGAGCGCAGCTCATATTTCTCGTTGGGCGAATGGATGCGGTCGTCGGAGAGGCCGAAGCCGATGAGCAGCGATTCCATGCCGAGCATCTTCTGGAAATCGCCGACGATCGGGATCGAGCCGCCCATGCCGATGACGATGGCGGGCTTCGGCCATTCGCTGGAGAGGGCGTTCTTTGCCTTGGTCAGCGCCGGCGAATCGTAGGAAAGCTGGATGGCCGGCGAGCCGCCATGCTCGTGGAATTCCACCGAGCAATCGGCAGGGATCTTCGAGCGGACATAGGCGCGGAAACTCTCGCGGATCGCCGCCGGATTCTGCTGGCCGACGAGACGGAAGGAGACTTTGGCCGATGCCTTGGCGGCGATCACTGTCTTGAAGCCTGCGCCTGTATAGCCGCCCCAGATGCCGTTGACTTCGGCCGTCGGCCGCGCCCAGGTAAGTTCCATCACCGAGCGGCCCTTTTCGCCCGAGGGGATCGACAGTCCGACCTCGCCGAGGAAGTCTTCGTCCGTCAGTCCCAGCTTTTCCCAGGAAGCCCTAATGTTGGATGGTGTTTCCTCGACACCCTCATAGAACCCAGGAAGCGTTACGCGTCCGGTCTCGTCATGCAGTCCGGCAAGAATATCGGTGAGGATGTGGATCGGGTTGGCCGCAGCGCCGCCGAACACACCCGAATGCAGGTCGCGATCGGCTGCGGTGATGACAATCTCCTCGCCGACGAGCCCGCGCAGGCCGGCGCAGATCGCAGGCGTATCGCCGTCCCACATGCCGGTGTCGCACACCAGCGCGAAATCGGCCTTCAGCTCGGCGGCATTGGCTTCGAGGAAAGGCTTCAGCGAAGGCGAGCCGGATTCCTCTTCGCCTTCGAACAGGATGGAGATGCGCACAGGAAGCGCACCTTTGGTTTCCTTGTAGGCACGCACGGCTTCGACGAAGGTCATCAGCTGGCCCTTGTCGTCGGAGGTGCCACGGCCGGTCAGGATCTTGCGGCCATCACCCATGTCCTTGATGGCAGGCGCAAAGGGATCGCTTTCCCAGAGTTCGATGGGATCGACCGGCTGCACGTCGTAGTGGCCATAGAACAGCACATGCGGTGCGTCGGCACTGCCGGCGTCGTGATGGGCGACCACCATCGGATGGCCGGGCGTGTCGCGCACGGATGCCGTGAAGCCCAGCGAATTCAGATAGGAGACCAGCCATTCTGCTGCCTTGCGGCATTCCGCCTTGTAGTCCGGATCGGTCGAGATGGACTTGATACGGAGCAGTTCGAAAAGGTTGTCGAGGCTGGACGGGAGGTTCTGATCGGCACGGTCGAGAACGGGCGATATATCGGTCATATCCGACTCCTTACATGAAATTTGGCGGGACGATAGACCAAAGCCACGCGGGTTTCGAGGAGTCAAAACCGAAAATTTACCTTAGCTTGTTTCATCAAGACTAGGTGTTCGTTTACGTGCATAGTTGCTCATGTAATTTACAAGTTATTTAGACTATTTGAAATAACGTCAATCTAGAGGCGTATTCTGGGGACACCAAATGTTTTCAGTGATTGCATGCATTCGCGACGATCATGATATCAGGCTGATTTTTGTTGCAGCGTTCATCTGCTTGATGGGCAGCCTTGCCACTATGTTGCTTTTCGCGCGTGCGCAGGAATGCCGGTCTCATCAGCGCCGCTATTGGATCACCGCTGCGGCCTTTGCCAGCGGCATCGGCATATGGGCGACGCATTTCATCGCCATGCTGGCATATCAGGGCAGCATCCCGATCAGCTACACCGTTTCGCCGACGGTGCTTTCGATGGTGTTTGCAATTCTCGGCTCATGGCTCGCCATCTCCGTTGCATTCGAGTGGGACAATTCAATTTCCTTCGCCTTTGGCGGCGTGTTGATGGCGTGCGGTATCGGCGCCATGCACTTCACCGGCATGCAGGCCATAGAAACCTCGGCCAAGCTCTCCTACAGCCTGCCACGTATTGGCGCGTCCGTTGCCATCGGTGTCGTTTTTGCTGCACTGGCCTTTCTCGCCTTTCGCAGGCTTCATCGCGTCGGACGCATCGTCATCGGTGCGCTTCTGCTGGTATTGGCGATATGCTCGCTACACTTCACGGCAATGAGCGGCGTCACCCTGACGCTGGAGGCGGACCTGCCGACAGAGGCGCTTGCCATCGACCGGAGCATCCTCGCCAGCATCGTCCTGGCCGCGGCAACGGCGCTGATCCTGGCCTCTCTCGGTGCGATCTTCATCGATCGCCATCTCACCGATCTGCGAGGCTTTGCCAATGCGTCGCTGGAAGGGCTGCTGGTTCTTCGCGACGGCCGGATCATCGATGCGAACGAGCGTTTCTTCACCATTTCCGGATGGTCCACCCAGCAAGTTGTCGGCGCGGTCCCGGAAGCTTTTCTCACGCTCGATCTGGATGCCTGCGCCGAATCGGCCATTCCGCTTGAGACCACGCTCTCCGGTCGCGACGGCAAGGCCATCCCTGTCGAAACCGTGATCCGCTCCATTACCTATCGTGGCCACGAATGCAGCGTACTCGTTGTGCGCGACCTGACGGAACGGCGTCAGGCCCAGCAGATGATCGAGCATCTTGCTCATCACGACATATTGACGGACCTTCCCAACCGCTCGCTGTTTGACCAGCGCATGCGCCAGGCGCTGCAGATGGCAAACCGCAAGCACGGTGAGGTCGCGATCTTCTGCTTGGATCTCGACCGGTTCAAGGCCATCAACGACGTCTTCGGTCACGCCGAAGGCGACCGCCTTCTTTGCAGGGTTGCCGGCATCCTGCAGCGTGTGGCCGAGGAAGGCGATACGGTCGCGAGACTCGGCGGCGACGAGTTCGCCATCATCCAGCCCATGCGCCAGCAGCCCGAAGCGGCCGCGCGCCTTGCCGAGCGCATTCTGGTGGAATTCGCCACGGAGATGGACACCGCCCGTGATCCCACGGCCGTTGGCGTCAGCCTCGGCATCGCGATCTATCCGCGCGACGGCGCCGGTGCCGAGCAGCTTTACGCGAACGCGGATACTGCGCTCTATCGCGCCAAGCGCGCCGGCCGCGGTCACGCCTGCTTCTTCGACGCGGAGATGGACAAGGCCGCGCGCATGCGCCGACAACTCGAGAGCGATCTGCGTCAAGCCATCCTGCGCAAGCAGCTCTATCTCGACTACCAGCCGATCTACGATGTCGGCAGCGATAGCGTCAGCGGATACGAAGCTCTGTTGCGCTGGCGGCATCCGGATCGCGGGATCATCGAACCTGAGACCTTCATTCCCATCGCCGAGGAGAGCGGATCGATCGCGGCAATCGGCGAGTGGGTGCTGGAACAGGCGTGCCAGGAAGCAGTGCGCTGGCGTCAGCCCGCGAGCGTCGCCGTCAACCTATCTCCGCTGCAATTCATGATCCCGACGCTCTATGACCAGATCGAGCGCATCTTGTGGAAAACCGGCCTCGATCCGCAGCGGCTGGAGCTTGAGATCACGGAAGCGGCTTTGATGCGCGAACGTACGGCGGTCCTTGCGACGCTGCAGCGGCTGCACCGGCTCGGCATCCGGGTGGTCATGGACGATTTCGGCACCGGCTTTTCTTCGCTCAGCAATCTGCGTGCCTTCCCCTTCGACAAGATCAAGGTCGATCGCAGCTTCACCGGAGCCCTCGAACACGATCCGGCGGCGCGCTCGATCGTCCGCGCCATCATTGGCCTCGGGCATAGTTTGAACATGCCCGTGGTGACCGAAGGCGTGGAGACGGAAATCCAGCGTCGCATTGTCATCGAAGAGGGGTGTGCCCAACTTCAGGGGATCTTCTTCGGCAAGCCCGACATCGGGCCGAGCCAACAGTTTCCCGACATGGACCGGGCAGCGGGATGAGCATGAAGCGTTCCGTCTCTGACAGAGTGACGGAAACGCCCGATCTTCCAGTTCTTCCTGTTGCGTAGCAAAGCGCGCTTCCGCGCGCTTTTCCCTGCAAGTGCTTCAGAGATGCTTGGCGTTGTCCAGGATGCGCCGGATATATTCCAGCAGCAGTTCGCGTTCGAAATTACGGAAGTCCTTGAGAAGCTCGGAATCGGTCGCCATCGCCGCCTCGATGGCCTCGGCTCTCATGTCGCTTGCCTTGGCCGTCAGGAAGATCAGCTGCGCCCGTTTGTCCGAAGGATGCGGGCGACGTTCCACCAGCCCGTCGCGTTCCATGCGAGACAGCGTATTGGCCATTGTCGCCTGCTCGATGTCGACCCGCTCCAGCAATTGCTTCTGCGTCAGCCCGTCTTCGGACCACAGTTCCAGCAGGATTGGAAACTGTCCCGGCGAGAAACCGAGCTTGCTCGCCCGTTGCAGCAACGAGCGACCAAATACCTTCGCCAACTGGCTGGCAAGGTAGGCTGCGGATTCCATCCGATTAAATCCCATGATTGCAAGTATGCCGAGGATTCCGAAGCAAGACAATCAGCAAATCTTGGGTAGGGATCCACTGGAAATCCTCAACTTCCGCTACGATTTATAAACGTAAAAGTTGCATTTTATCATGAAAAAGCCGCCATGGCCTGGAGGGCACCATGGCGGCTCGAAAAAGGGGGACAAAGGCCCGGAGAGGGGATAGGCCTTTGTCCGAGTCTGACGTGGCGGGGGACAGGCCGGTTGTCAGACCCTCGGCGTATCAATCGCCGGTGAGTAACATTTGTGGTTCCAAATGTGGTTTTTCAAGGGAATGCTCAGATTAGATTGATTAAAACTTAGTAACGTTTGAGTGAGAGATCCAGCGTTCTCGTCGGGCTGCAAAACCAGAACTTTATATGGACGTTGGAGGTGCGCCACGCTATCCATGTCACCATGAAAAAAGGTGATCATCTCTTCCTCGTCGACGGCTCCGGTTTCATTTTCCGGGCCTTTCACGCCCTGCCGCCGCTGACGCGCAAGTCGGATGGATTGCCTGTCGGCGCCGTCTCCGGTTTCTGCAACATGCTGTGGAAGCTGCTGACCTCGGCGCGCGACACTTCGGTCGGGGTCACACCGACGCATTTCGCCGTTATTTTCGACTATTCCTCAAAGACTTTCCGCAAGGAGATCTTTCCGGAATACAAGGCAAACCGCTCCGCACCGCCGGAGGAGCTGATCCCGCAATTCGGGCTCATCCGCGAGGCGACGCGCGCCTTCAACCTGCCCTGCATCGAAACCGACGGTTTCGAGGCCGACGATATCATCGCCACCTATGCCCGCCAGGCAGAGGCAGCGGGTTCCGACGTGACGATCATCTCCTCCGACAAGGATCTGATGCAACTCGTCACGCCCATGGTCCATATGTACGACAGCATGAAGGACAAGCAGATCGGCATTCCCGACGTTGTCGAGAAATGGGGCGTGCCGCCGGAAAAGATGATCGACCTGCAGGCCATGACCGGCGATTCGGTCGATAACGTCCCCGGCATTCCGGGCATTGGCCCGAAGACGGCAGCGCAACTGCTCGAAGAATTCGGCGATCTCGATACGTTGCTGGCTCGTGCCGGTGAGATCAAGCAGCAGAAGCGTCGCGAAAACATCATCGCCAACGCCGAACTTGCCCGTATCTCTCGCCAGCTGGTGACGCTTAGAACCGATGTGCCGCTGGAGCTGCCGCTCGACGCCCTCGTGCTTGAGCCGCAGAACGGCCCGAAGCTGATCGGCTTCCTGAAGGCGATGGAATTCACCTCGCTCACCCGACGCGTCGCTGATGCCTGCGATTGCGATCCGGCGGCGATCGAGCCATCCGTCGTCAAGGTCGAGCTGGCTGACAGCGCGCATGGCCCGGATCTGGAGGTTGGTGAAAATGTCGATCTCGTTGCCGGCAGCGAACAGTCCGCCGAAGGAGCCGCCGGTCCGGCACAGGCGGCAAAGCCGCGCCTGGCCGTAGAGGGGCTGAGCGAACCGACCGATCTCGCCAATGCGCGCGCCGCAAGCTTTGCCACGGCACCGATCGATCATTCGAAATATGTGACCATCCGCGATGTCGCCACGCTCGATCAGTGGATCGCCGATGCGCGTGAAACCGGCATCGTCGCCTTCGACACGGAAACGACGTCGCTCGATGTGATGCAGGCCGAAATCGTCGGCTTCTCGCTGGCGATTGCCGACAACCGCAACGATCCCACGGGTGGTTCTATCCGCGCCGCCTATGTGCCCCTCAGCCACAAGACCGGCGTCGGTGATCTGCTCGGCGGCGGCATGGCCGAAAATCAGATCCCGCTTGGGGATGCCCTGGCGAGATTGAAGGTGCTGCTTGAGGATGCTTCCATCCTCAAGATCGCGCAGAACCTGAAATACGACTACCTGCTGATGAAGCGCTACGGCATCGAGACGAAGTCTTTCGACGATACGATGCTGCTGTCCTATGTGCTGGATGGCGGCTCCAACGCCACGCACGGCATGGACAGCCTCTCCGAGCGGTGGCTTGGCCACAAGCCGATCGCCTACAAGGACGTGGCCGGCAGCGGCAAATCCAACGTCACCTTCGATCTCGTCGATATCGACCGCGCCACGGCCTATGCCGCCGAGGATGCAGACGTGACGCTGCGCCTCTGGCTGGTGCTGAAGCCGCGGCTTGCGGCAGAGAAGCTCTCTGCCGTCTACGAGCGTCTGGAGCGGCCGCTCGTGCCCGTACTCGCCCATATGGAGGAGCGCGGCATCACCATCGACCGGCAGATCCTGTCACGCCTTTCCGGCGAACTAGCGCAGGGCGCGGCTCGGCTGGAAGACGAGATCTACACGCTCGCCGGCGAGCGTTTCAACATCGGTTCGCCGAAGCAGCTCGGCGATATCCTCTTCGGCAAGATGGGGCTGGCGGGCGGCAGCAAGACCAAGACAGGCCAATGGTCGACCTCGGCGCAGGTGCTGGAAGACCTGGCGGCCGCAGGCTTCGATCTGCCGCGCAAGATCGTCGACTGGCGTCAGCTCACCAAGCTGAAATCCACCTATACCGACGCCCTGCCGGGCTACGTCCACCCGCAGACGAAGCGGGTCCACACCTCCTATTCGCTGGCATCGACCACGACCGGGCGTCTGTCTTCCTCCGAACCGAACCTGCAGAATATTCCGGTGCGCACCGCGGAAGGCCGCAAAATCCGCACCGCCTTCATCTCGACACCGGGCCACAAGCTGGTTTCGGCCGATTACAGCCAGATCGAACTGCGCGTGCTGGCGCATGTCGCCAATATCCCGCAGCTGAAGCAAGCCTTCGAAGACGGCATCGACATTCATGCGATGACGGCCTCCGAAATGTTCGGTGTGCCGGTAGAGGGCATGCCGAGCGAGGTGCGCCGTCGCGCCAAGGCGATCAACTTCGGCATCATCTACGGCATTTCGGCCTTCGGCCTCGCCAACCAGCTCTCCATCGAGCGCTCGGAAGCAAGCGATTACATCAAGAAGTATTTCGAGCGCTTCCCCGGCATTCGTGACTATATGGACAGCACCAAGCAGACAGCGCGCGACAAGGGCTATGTCGAGACGATCTTCGGTCGCCGTATCCACTTCCCCGAGATCCGGTCCTCCAATCCGTCCGTCCGCGCCTTCAACGAGCGCGCCTCGATCAATGCGCCGATCCAGGGCTCGGCTGCCGATGTCATCCGCCGCGCGATGATCAAGATGGAGCCGGCGCTGGCCTCGGCCGGGCTTGGCGATCGCGTCCGCATGCTCTTGCAGGTACACGACGAACTGATCTTCGAAGTCGAGGACGCCGATGTCGAGCGCACGACGCCGGTTATCGTCTCGGTCATGGAAAACGCCGCGATGCCGGCGGTTGACATGGCCGTGCCTTTGAAGGTCGACGCGCGCGCCGCCAACAATTGGGATGAGGCGCACTGAGCTGGAAAAAGCTAAGCGCGAACGAGCCCAGGCCCACGTCGGAAGAGATGGTGGCAGTCGCCCTGTCGACGCTCGGCAGGATGCCGATATATGGAACGAGAGTTGTTCCGCCTGACGGCGGAAACATCAGCTGGTTTTTTCACTGTGGGGAATCCTCGGACGCCGAGGATTTCTATCAGCCGGTTCACGCCCAACACCTGAGCGAGATGCTGCCGCTCGTCGTCAAATATCTTCATCTTCCCGTGGGGACGAAATTGATTGTCGATGACCGGGGATATGAAGACGTGTGGCAGGCCGAATGACGTTCGGCCCACCAGCATCGGAACCGGTCACTTCCGGATCAGTGCTTCCAGTGCTGAGATGATGGTGGCTTCGGCGTCTTCGAGCGTGCCGCTATTGTCGATATCGGCGACATCATAGCCGTCCTGGACGGCAAGCGTGCTGCGCTCCAGGCGCTTCAGCACGTCCTCGCGGCTTTCGCGGCCACGCGCCATCAGCCGCTCGGCCAGCACTTCGCGCCGCGCCGTGACGTTGATGACCTTCAGCTTCGCAAATGCAGCCTGGAAATGGGCCAGTGCCGAACGCGAGCCGTTGGCGATGACCAGATTGCCGCGCGCAAGCTCGTCGGCGACCTCGGTCGGAATGCCGTATTTCAAGCCATGTGCCTCCCAGGAGACGGCGAATGCGCCCGCCTGCTTCATGGCATCGAAATCCGCATCGGAAACGCTTCTGTGATCTTCGTTGCCGGCATCGCTGTCGCGCGTGATGACACGGCGGACGAAGTGGACGTCCTGCCGGCCGGCAAAATGCCGGGCGGCGAGGTTCATCAGCGTATCCTTGCCGGCACCGCTCGGGCCGACGACGACAGCGAGTGTGCCCGCTGCCGCATCCGAAAGGCGATTATTAGCCGGCTCTATATCGGCGTTGGCGCTCATGCCACCCGGCGTCCTTCGCGCCAGACGGAGCGCGTAACCGGTACGCCGTGATCGCGGCGGACACGCACCAGATCGGCGCGCAGGCCCTCAGCGATACGCCCGCGATCGTCGAGGCTGACGGTCTTTGCCGGCGTTGCCGTGACCATGGCGATCGCCTGCGGCAGAGAGATGCCCTCGACTTCGTCGGCGAGGATGAAGGGGGCGTGAAGCAGGCTGAGCGGTACGTAGTCGGAGGAGAGCACGTCCAGCACGCCGAGTTCGGCCAGATCGCGCGCAGCGATATTGCCCGAGTGCGACTTGCCGCGCACGATGTTCGGCGCGCCCATCAGCACGCTCATGCCGGCGCCATGCGAAGCCTTGGCAGCATCGATGCTGGTCGGGAATTCCGCCAGGCGGACGCCGTAGTGGATGGCTTCGTCGACATGGGCAAGCGTCGCGTCGTCATGGCTGGCGACGGTGATGCCGCGCTCGGAGCAGACCTTGGAAATCGCGTCGCGGTGCGGCGTTGCGTATTTGGCCGACTCTTCCTGTCGCTTGGCGACAAAACGGGCAAAGACCTCGTCGCTCAGGCCGCGCTTCTTCTGGTAGTAGAAGATATATTGATCCATGGTCTGGAACTGGCGCTGGCCCGGCGCGTGGTCCATCAAAGACACCAGACGGACGTAAGGATCTTTCTCGAAGTCCTGGAAGTGATCGAGGACGTTGTCGGAGGAGACTTCGCAGCGCAGATGGATCAGGTGGTCGGCGCGCAGGCGATCTTCGCGCTGCGCCGCCTGAATGGCGTCGGCCATATCGCGCATTTCGCCCTTTTCGAAGCCGCCGTCTTCATCCGAGCCCATGCGCAGGCAGTCGAACACGGTCGTGATGCCTGACGTGACGATCTGGGCGTCATGAGCCTGGATGGCCGACGTTTTGTGCCAGCGAACGCCCGGACGCGGGGAGTAATGCGCTTCGAGATGGTCGGTGTGCAGCTCGACCAGGCCGGGGATGAGATAATCACCCTCGAAATCCTCGCCGATTGCGGACTTGCCTTCGGAAATGGCGGCGATGCGACCGTCACGGATCAGCACCGAGCCTTCGACGATCCTGTCTTCGAGAACGATGCGGGCGTTGGAAAGGACGGTTTCTTTGGTCATGTCGGGTCTTTCATCATTGGAGCAATTCCAGCAAAAGTGCGAAGCGGTCTTGCGTCAGGAATTGCGTGAAAACAAAGAGACGGAGCATTCCCGCGACTGTGTTTGAAGCGGTATGCTCTAGCCGCCAGCAAGCGGCAGCCAGGAGCGGACGGTAAAGGGCGCCCCACGCTCTTCTTCGACGAAGATGGCAAGGCTTGAAATGGCAAGTGGTTTGCCGGAATGGTCGGCAAAGCGCTCGCGCAGGGTCTCATGCATGTCGGCCTGACGCGCGGCGGGCACGGGACCGGTCAGCGTCATATGGAAACGGAACTCGTCGTTGACATAAGGATAGCCCCAGCGCAGCAGGTGAGCGCGCTGCGGCTCCGTCAGTTCTTCCGGCTTGCGTCGTGCGATGTCACGGTCGGACAGCGGGGCGCGGAACGGCTCGAAAGTCTTGACGACACTGAAGGCAAAATCCTGCAGCGGCTGGTAGAGCGAACCCGGCACGAGCGCGAAGAACGGGCCGAGCTGGCCGAGCACCAGCTCCGGAATGGTGAAGGCCTTGGTGCGCGAGGCGAAGTCGGCAGCGACCTCGAGCAGATCGCGCTCATTCACTGATGAGGCGAGCTCGAAGGGCGCCTTCAGCGTGGCATGGAAGCCGTAGCGGCGCGGATCGGCGGTCAGTTCGGCATGGTCTTCCGGCAACGGACCCATGGCCTTGTCGGAAAAAATCTCATTGGAAAAAGCATCGCGGCCCAGCCAGCGGGCGGCAAGCGACGTCAGCGAATCGTCTTTGGGCGGCGTGAAATAGAGAGCATAGCGCAAGGCTGTATTCCTTGGAAAAATCGGCTGCGCGGGGCACTGTTGGGTGATTTGCAACAAACCGCAAGAGCAGTAAGGCCGCAGCTGGTCGAATCCGGCTAAATCCGATTCGATCACTGCGGTCTTGCCGGGCCTGCGCTACCGGATTCCCGTGACAGAATGATGATGCGTTGCGATTTTTCTCGCTATTTTTACTTGACCCTTGTCCCCATCAGACGTGAACGCAGCGCGTTGGATGCGGCGTCGAACAGGAAGACGACGATCAGGATCAGCAGCACCATGTAGGCGACGTTGGCCCAGTTGGCATTCGTGCGCATCGCTTCCCAAAGCTTGAGGCCGATACCGCCGGCGCCGACCGCGCCGATGATGGTCGCGCCTCGCACGTTCGATTCCCACTGGTAGAGCGTCTGGCTGACGATGACAGGTACGATCTGCGGCACGATGCCGTAGCGATGCACCAGGATCGTCGACGAGCCCGTGGATTTCACGCCTTCACGCGGCTTGTTGTCGATATTCTCGAGACCTTCGGAATAGAGCTTGCCGAGCGTACCTGTTTCCGTGAGGAAGATCGCGCCACTGCCCGCGAGCGGGCCGGGGCCGAAGGCGCGGGTCAGGAAGAGTGCCCAGATCAGCATGTCCACCGACCGCAGGAAGTCGAACAGCCGCTTCAGTACCTGGTTGAGCAGCCGGTTCGGCGTGATGTTGCGGGCGGCCATGAAGGCAAGTGGGAAAGCCGCAAGCGAACCGAGCAGCGTGCCGAGGAACGCCATCACGATTGTCTGGAACAGCTTGGTCCAGACGTCGCCATGCTGCCAGGCACCGTTGTTCCAGATATTGTCGAAGGCCAGCGAGAGATTGGATTGATCAGGGTCCAGCCGCGGCCCGGAGACAATCAGGCTGACGACTTCGCCCGCCGGCTTGTCGAAGAAGGGCGAATGCGTGTCGAAGACGAAGTTGGCCCAACCGAGGAAGCGCTTGCGGATCTTCACCCGATCCGTGGAAATGCTGACATCGCCGGCAAAGCCCATATTGGCGAGGATATTGTCGTCATAGACGGTCATCCAGCTCGGAACCGGCTGCGAACCGACGATTTTCGGGGCATTGCCGGAAATGTCGATCGGAATGGTCACGCCATGTGCGGTCAGGATCGCTTGCGTCTTGGTGATCTCCACCGTGCGGCTGGTGCCGCTCACTGAAACGATCATGCTGCCGTCGGGATTGGTCGTCACCCAGTTCGGATTGGGATTGTCGCCGAGCGGCGAGAAGCGCGGATATTTGATGCTGATCTTGTCGCCGGAGATGCGGAACTCCGGCTGGACATCATAGCTGATCCATTGGCTGAGATAGATGCCGACACGTTCCCAGCGTGCGTCGGAGAGGACTTTCGGCAGGTCGAAGAACCATACGGCGTAAAAGCTGTAGAGGACGATGCCGATGAAGACCATCAGCGCCCCATAGCGCTGGCGGAAGGATCGGTGAAAGACCTCCGGATAACGCGCTTCGATTTCCTGCATACGGCCAGCGTCGATGACGGACATGGGGAACCTCAATGCTGCAGAAGGAAGGCGTGCTCGCCGACGAGACGGCGGCGGAGCCATGCGGAAAACTGGTCGACGACGATGATCGTCGCGAAGAGAAGCAGCATCAGCGCCATGGTCTTGGCGCCGAAGCCGCGCGAGATTGCAAGCTTCAGCTCTTCGCCGATACCGCCGCCGCCGACGGCGCCGATGATGGTGGAGGCGCGGACATTGATTTCCAGGCGCAGCAACGCATAGGACATGAAATTCGGCAGGACTTGCGGCAGGGCGGCGAAGCGAACGCGCTCCGTCCAGCTTGCGCCGACGGCGCGCATGCCTTCATCCGGCTTCATGTCGATGTTCTCGACCACTTCGTAGAACAGCTTGCCGAGCGCGCCGATCGTATGAAGGCCGACGGCGATGATGGCCGCGATCGGGCCGATCGACAGGATGGCGGAAAACAGGCCGGCAATGACAATTTCCGGGAAGGCGCGCAGCAGTTCCATGATGCGCTTGGCGATCAGGCGGATCGGATGCGAAGGAGACAGGTTACGTGCGGCGAAGAAGGCGAGGGGCACCGCCAAGACGAACCCGACGATGGTCGAGACCAGCGCGATGTTGATCGTGACGAGCATCAATTCGAAATATTCAGGGATATAGAAATCGCCCCAGACATAGACGCGGCCAAGCGGGAAATTGAACTCCTCGCCGCCGGCGCCGTTTGCGCCGTTGGGGCTCGGCAGATCGAACAGCGCGCGATAGACGTCGGCCCAGTCCTTGGGAATAAGCCAGCTGACGAAATCGAACAGATGCGGCAGGCGCTCGAAGAAATGGCCGGCATTGCTTTCATCGGCGAAGCGGACCGAACTGACGAAAGCAACGAGCAGGATGATCAGGCCGATCCCGGTGTAAAGGCGGCGGCGGGCCACCATCTTTGTCCAGGCGTCGCCGATCTCCTTCGCGCTTTGCGGCGCGCTCTGCATGTTCGGGTGCGTATCGGCAATCGTCATGAAATCCTGCCTTTGTGAATAGCAAAAGGGCGGCCGTTGCCGGCCGCCCAGTCATCGGAATGCGGATTAGCCGCCGATAGCAGCCTTACGAACGTCGATAACGGCGTTGTAGAAATCCGGGGTAACCTTGACGTAGCCCTTGAAATCGCCGCCTTCGATGGCGTTGAAGCACTTGGCGTCCGTGGTCGGCAGCTTCAGGAAGAAGTCGGCCAGCTTGGCCTGCCATTCGGTGCCGAGAGCGTTGCGAACGACGAGCGGGCCGTTCGGGATCAGCGGCGAGCGCCATACTTCGACGAGCTTGTTCGGGTCGACGGTGCCCTTGTCCACAGCCTTGCGGAACGTGCCGGAGGTGAAGCCGTCCTTGAAATCGCCGATGCCCGAGGAGTCGTCGACAGCGACGTCGACCTTGCCGTCGTAAGCGGCGAGCAGGTTGTTCTCATGGCCGCCGTTGAACTGGGTCGAAGCGAAGAACTTGTCGTTCGGAGCGCCGGTGGTCTTCGGAATCTGCGTCAGCGGAACGAGGTAGCCCGAGGTGGAGTCCGGATCGGCGTAGCCGAGCTTCTTGCCCTTGGCGTCGGCGATCGTCTTGATGCCGGAGGACTTGAGAGCGAGGCCGATCGAGTAGTAGCCGGTCGCGCCGTCGGTCTGCTGCGTGGTCAGGATCGGGGTAACGGCCTTCGGGTCCTTGATGGCGACGGCTGCGTAGCCGGAAGCGCCGAGTTCTGCGAAGTCGAGCGTGCCGCCGAGCAGACCCTGGATAACGCCGTTATAGTCGGCAGCCGGGAACAGCGAAACCTTCTCGAAACCGAATTCCTTCTTCAGGTGGTCGGAGAGGCAGGCGTAGTTGCGCAGGCGGTCGGCTTCGTTTTCGCCGCCGAGAATGCCGACGCGGAATTCCTTGAGATCTGCAGCGTTTGCGCCGCCAACGAGCGCGAGAAGCGCTGTAGCCGCAAGAAGAGTCTTCTTCAACATTGGGTTCGTCTCCTGATTAACCGGTGTCCCCGGATGCCTTCGGTCTAGAAGAAATGTGCCCTTGACGCGGGCTCTCGATCTCGGCGGTCCCTCTCAGAGACCGGCCAGTGCCAGCGGTTGCGGGCCGGCAGATTCGGTTGCCGCGGCTTGCGCGGCCGTGTCGGCAAAATTGATTGCCGTCGACGTCATGGTCTCGTCGATGCCGGCGCCGTCCTTGTCGGTGCCGTAGATTTCCTTGACGGCTGCAGCCGTCAGTTCGGACGCCTTGCCGTCGAAGACGACGCGGCCGGCGGCCATGCCGACGATGCGTTCGCAATAGTTACGGGCCGTATCCAGCGTATGAAGGTTGGTGATGACGGTGATGCCTTCACGCTCGTTGATGTCTCGCAGCGCATCCATGACGATCTTGGCGTTGAGCGGATCAAGCGAGGCGATCGGCTCGTCGGCGAGCATCATCTTCGGCTGCTGCATCAAGGCGCGGCAGATGGCAACGCGCTGCTGCTGGCCGCCGGAAAGCGTACCGGCCATCTGCAATGCCGTCTGCTCGATGCCGAGGCGTTCGAGGGCGGCAATCGCTTCGATGCGCTCCTCGCGGGTAAAGACCGAAAGGAGGCTCAGCACGGTCGAGCGTTGGTTGAGCCGGCCAAGCATGACGTTGGTGAGTACGTCGAGGCGCGGAACGAGGTTGAACTGCTGGAAGATCATGGCGCAATCGCGCTGCCAGCTGCGCAGCGCGCGGCCCTTGAGCTTCGAGACCTCGACACCGGAGAAATGGATGGAGCCGGAGCTCGGATCTGCCAGGCGGTTGATCATGCGCAACAGGGTCGACTTGCCGGCGCCGGAGCGGCCGATGACGCCGACCATCTGTCCCTGGGGTATGTCCAAAGTCACGGAATCGACAGCAAGCTTGTTGCCAAACCGGCGTGAAACATTCCTGAGTTCGAACATAGTGCTTCCCTTTCGCGGCTGCCGGGCTGCAAAAAATCAGCGGTACCGGTGCTAAGAATGGGCGCATGCCCCAGCCTCGAAGGGAGTTTCGAGGGGGTTGGCGCCAACCACAAGGCAACCGATTAGTCCCGCTTCATGAAGCTCCAATGTCAGTTTTATGTAAGTGCTGTTACAATTCGTCTTGATTTGAGTTGATTAACGACCGAATGCTTCGGCTGTCCTCAGTCGTCAAATAAACCGCTAGGTAAGCCATCCATACTGACGACATTTTTCTCGCGCCAATACTCCTCAATACCATCCGGCCCCTTCGCATTGGCCCAGTTGTCGAGGCTCGGTCTTTCGCCTTCATAGCTGAAGAGCGGTACGCCAAAACCACATGAGGTCTGCACGAGATCGATATCAAGCCACACGATCTGGCGTGCGCCGAGCGGCTCGTCTCCGTCATAGTGCGTGTGTAGCAGTTCCCGATATTCAGGCGACGGCCGGTGGATGATCCTGCCGCGGCCGTAGAGGCGCAGGATCATCGGCGGGCCTTCCATCGCGCAGAACATGATGGTCAGTCGCCCGTCGGCCTTCATATGGGCTGAGGTCTCGTTGCCGCTGCCGGTTCGGTCGAGATAGATGGCCGTGTTGGGGGAGATGATGCGCAGGCAGAGTGTCTCGCGCGGCGAGAGGTTGACCCGCGAATTGGCAGCGGCGGATGCCGTGAAGAAAATGTGTTGCCGCGCGATGAAATCGCGCAGCCTGTCGTCGATACTGGAAAACTGCTTTGCCATGAAGAACTCCTCCCTTAAGCCGGGCTGGACAGATCGCCTGAGGCTGAAACGCCCGCGGGTCCCATGCAAGCCCGGCTTAGGCGGAAAGCGTCCTCAGGCGGCATAGCGATCCAAAAAATCTTCCGCGGACAGGGCGCGGAAGTCGGCAAGCGCCGTGCGAAGGCGGTCGTGGTCCCAGTCCCACCAGGCAAGCTTGTCCATGCGAGCCCCGACTTCTGCGGTAAAGCGTTCACGGATCAGCTTGGCCGGCACGCCACCGACGATCGTGTAGGGCGCGACGTCCTTGGAGACCACGGCGCCCGCACCGATGACCGCACCGTTGCCGACCGTGACACCCGGCAGGATGGTGGCGCCGTGACCGATCCAGACGTCGTGACCGATGACGACGCGGTTGTCGCGCCGCCAGGTGAAGAAATCCGTCTCCATATCGGCATCCGGCCAATAGTCGGCGGCGCGATAGGTGAAGTGGTGCAGTGTGGCGCGCCAGGTCGGATGGTTTGTGGCGTTGATGCGCACCGCAGCGGCGATGTTGACGAACTTGCCGATCGTCGCGCACCAGACCGCGCCATCCTGCATGATGTAGGAATAGTCGCCGATCTCGACTTCATCGATGCGGCAGCGGTCGGACACTTCGGTGTAGCGGCCGAGCGTCGAATTGTTGATGCTGGCTGAGGAGCTGATATAGGGCGTTTCGCCTAACTTGCGGCTCATGCTGCTGCCTTCCTCGGCGAGAATTGCGAAACGTCGAGGATACGGCTGCCGACGGCCTCGCGTACTTCCTCGTCATGGAAGATGCCGAGGAGGGCGACACCCGCCCGCTTCTTCTGCTCGATCAAGTCGACGACGACGGCGCGGTTGCGGGCGTCGAGCGATGCGGTGGGTTCGTCGAGCAGCAGGATGGCGTGGTCTGTGATGAAGCCGCGCGCGATGTTGACGCGCTGCTGCTCGCCGCCGGAGAAGGTGGCGGGCGGCAGCTGCCAAAGCTCCTGCGGCAGGTTCAGCTGTGCGAGCAGACCAGCCGCCTTTTCGCGGGCATCCGCGGCGTTCACGCCACGGGCCAGCAGCGGCTCGGCAACGACGTCGATGGCGGCGACGCGCGGCACGGTGCGCAGGAACTGGCTGACATAGCCCATGGTTTGCCGGCGAACTTCAAGCACCGTGCGCGGGTCGGCGGTGGCGAGATCGACGATCTTGCCCTTGTGCGCGACGAGGATCTGGCCGTTGTCGACGGCATAATTGCCGTAGATCATTTTCAGCAGCGAGCTCTTGCCGATGCCGGAGGGACCGCCGAGCACGACGCATTCGCCCGATGCGACCGAGAAGGAGACGTCGGCGACGACCGGCAGGCGCAGGCCGTCGCGCAGGTGCATGGTGAAGCTCTTGAAAACTTCGGAAACGACGAGTGGAGTTGCCATGATACTTCCTCAGACCTGCAGGATCGAAGAGACGAGCAGTTGCGTATAGGGTTCGCGCGGATCGTCGAGCACGCGGTCGGTCAGGCCGTGTTCGATGACGTATCCGTCCTTCATCACCATCATGCGATGCGACAGAAGTCGGGCGACGGCGAGATCGTGCGTGACGATGATGGCCGACAGGCCGAGATCGTTGACGAGGCCGCGAACGAGGTCAAGCAGACGTGCCTGTACCGAAACGTCGAGGCCCCCGGTCGGCTCGTCCATGAATACCAGGCGCGGGCCGGTCACCAGATTGCGGGCGATCTGCAGTCGCTGGCGCATGCCGCCAGAGAAGGCGCGCGGCTGGTCGTCGATACGGTCGGCATCGATCTCGACCCGCTCCAGCCAGTCGATGGCCGTATTGCGGATATTGCCATAGTGGCGGTTGCCGATCGCCATAAGGCGTTCGCCGACATTGGCGCCGGCCGAAACCGTCATGCGCAGGCCATCGGCCGGGTTCTGATGCACGAAGCCCCAGTCCGTGCGCATCAGGAAGCGGCGCTCGGCTTCGTTCATGCGGAAGAGATCGCGATAGGTCTCGTCGCGCATATGGTATTCGACGCTGCCCGTCGTCGGCAGCAGCCGGGTCGAGATGCAGTTGAGCAGCGTCGTCTTGCCGGAGCCGGATTCGCCGACGATCGCCAGCACTTCGCCGGGCCAGAGTTCGAAGGACACGTCACGGCACCCGATGCGGCTGCCGTAGAATTTCGAGATGTCCTTGACTTTCAGAAGCGGTGTATCGGTCATTCGGCAGCCTCCTTGCTACCAGGCAATCCATCGGCTGCAGGCCCATTTGGTGCCAGCATAGGGCCGACATGACCATGGGCACGGCGGTCCTCGCAGAAATCGGTGTCGGAGCAGACGAACATGCGCCCGCCCTTGTCGTCGAGGATCACCTCGTCGAGATAGACCTGCTCGGCGCCGCAAAGAGTACAGGGCTTGTCGAAGCGCTGGACCTCGAAAGGATGGTCCTCGAAGTCGAGGCTGACGACTTCGGTATAGGGCGGAACGGCATAGATCCGCTTCTCACGTCCCGCGCCGAAGAGCTGCAGGGCATCGGACAGATGCATTTTCGGATTGTCGAATTTCGGCGTCGGCGATGGGTCCATGACGTAGCGTCCCGCAACCTTGACCGGATAGGCATAGGTCGTGGCGATACGGCCGTTACGGGCGATGTCTTCGTAGAGCTTCACATGCATGAGGCCGTATTCCTCAAGCGCGTGCATCTTGCGGGTCTCGGTTTCGCGCGGCTCCAGATAGCGCAGCGGCTCTGGGGTCGGCACCTGATAGACGAGCACCTGGTTCGCATTGAGCTTGGTTTCCGGGATACGGTGACGCGTCTGGATGATGGTCGCCTCTTCCGTGCGGGTGGTGACCGCCACATTGGCGACTTTCTGGAAGAAGGCGCGGATCGAGACGGCATTGGTCGTGTCGTCGGCACCCTGGTCGATGACCTTCAGCACATCCTGCGGGCCGATGATCGCCGCCGTCAGCTGAACGCCGCCGGTGCCCCAGCCGTAGGGCATCGGCATTTCGCGCGAGGCGAAGGGTACCTGATAGCCGGGGATGGCGATTGCCTTCAGGATGGCGCGGCGGATCATCCGCTTGGTCTGCTCGTCGAGATAGGCGAAGTTGTAGGTGGCGAGTTCGGTCATTCGGCTGCCTCCGTCATGGGATCCATGCCGCTGTCGCGAGCGGCCTCGAAATCGCGGCGCATCCGCCGCACCAGGTCGAGTTCGGCCTGGAAGTCGACATAGTGCGGCAGCTTCAGATGTTCGACGAAGCCGGTCGCCTGCACGTTGTCGGAGTGGGAGATGACGAATTCTTCGTCCTGTGCCGGCGCAGTGACGTCTTCACCGAATTCGTCGGCACGCAGCGCACGGTCGACCAGCGACATGGCCATGGCCTTGCGTTCGCTCTGGCCGAAGACCAGGCCGTAGCCGCGGGTAAACTGCGGCGGCGCCTTGGCCGAACCCTTGAACTGGTTGACCATCTGGCACTCGGTCACCTGGATGCGGCCGAGCGAGACGGCAAAGCCGAGTTCCGGCACGTCGAGTTCCACTTCGACTTCGCCGATGCGGATTTCGCCGGTGAAGGGATGAGTGCGGCCGTAGCCACGCTGCGTCGAATAACCGAGCGCCAGCAGGAAGCCTTCGTCGCCGCGGGCGAGCGCCTGCAGGCGAAGATCGCGGCTCATCGGGAACTCCAGCGGCTTGCGCGTCAGATCGCCGATTTCATGATCGACCGGCATGGCGCCGTCGCCCTCGATCAACCCTTCCTGGTCGAGAATTTCAGAAACGCGCATGACGCGGCCCTCTTCGGCCGGCCGCTGCATCGGTTCGTCCACTTCCTCGTCGGTCAAAAGGCTCGGGTCGAGCAGGCGGTGCGTATAGTCGAAAGTCGGGCCGAGAAGCTGGCCGCCGGGCAAATCCTTGTAGGTTGCCGAGATACGGCGTTCAATCTTCATTGCTGCGGTGTCGAGTGGCTGGGAGTAGCCGAAGCGCGGCAGTGTCGTGCGGTAGGCGCGCAGCAGGAAGATCGCTTCGATCATGTCGCCGCGCGCCTGGCGGACGGCAAGTGCCGCCAGCGTGCGGTCATAGAGCGAGGCTTCGGCCATGACGCGATCGACGCCGAGTGCGAGCTGCTCGACGATCTGGTCGATGCCGAGCGCCGGCAGCGAACGGTCGCCGCGGCGACGATCGGCCAGCAGCCGGTGAGCATTGGCGATGGCGGCTTCGCCACCCTTTACGGCAACATACATATGTCACATCTCCGTCGCGATGATCTTGGTGGTGCGCGGCAGGCAGAGGAATTGCCGGCCGGCGGTCAGAACGAGGTCCGCACCGCGCGGGAAGAGGGCGCGATTGTCGTTCCAGATGCGAAGGAAGCTGTCCGGCAGGCCCACGGGAGCGATCATGCTGACGCCGTTGATGCCCGGGCCGGAAAGCGCCAGATCCTTGCCACCTTCGAGGCTTTCGATCTCAAGAATGATCGTCGTTGAGCGATCGGGATATTCCTGAGTGCCGATGCCGAACTGGTTGAAGGAGGACAGCGCCATGCCGGCCTCGATGAAAGCAAAGGCCGCTTCGAGCCGTTCCTGGATAATCGGCGCCCCTGTGTGGAAGCTCAGCCATTCCGGTAGGCTCGACCGTCCAAGGCTGGTGGAGAGCCAGACCGGCGTGTCGTGATCGCAAAGTGTAAGCCCGATCGCGCCGGCGGCGATGCCGAGCGGCGCCGGAGGCGCGACCTCGGTCGAGATGGTCTGCAAGGTGCCGGGGCGGGCCATCGCATCCATCATCAACTTGAAGACGCTCTGCCCGTCGAAAACCGGGTCGGTGAATCCGCCCGTCAATGCATCGTTACCGAAGGTGGAGGGGGTAAGGCTCATCAGTCTTCTCCGCGAACCATGGTGAAGAAATCGACGCGCGTCGCAGCCGTCTCTTGGGCGCGCTTGCGGTCATACTCGGCGATGCGTTCGGTGACCGGCTGAAGGATAGCCTTCTCGACGAATTCCTTGGTGGCTGACTGCTGCCAGAGCGCGTCGAAGATGGCCGAGAGGCGAGCCTTTTCCCGATCCGTGCCGAGCGCGTGCGCATGGCCGATCGTGCCCGATGCGAGCCGGACGGTGGCGCGGGTCACCGTGACCTCCCCTAGATTGAAGGGAGAGCCGCCGCCGCCGATGCGGCCGCGCACCATGACGAGCCCGGTCTCCGGTCCGCGTACTGGCTGCACCGTCGGCTTGCTCGGCAATGCCTCCCACGCCGCTTCCAGTTCGTCACGCTCTGCCTGCGCCAGAAGATCTGCAACGCGCTTGCGTTCCCTCCGCTCCTGTGCGGCCGCTTCCTGCCTCTGTGCTGAATTCATCGCGTCTTCCTCTAAATGTCTATTGATATAGACAACCATACAATGTAGGTTTATATCTATTGGTGAGTCGTGACAAGCGTGTGACAGGGCGAGTGGGCGAAATGGCAGGGCAGAAGATACAGAGACAGACGGGCGTGGCGCTCTGGCGGCAGATCGCCGACCGGATTCGCACGTCGATCAATCACGGTGATTTTGACGAAACGGGCATGGTGCCGCCGGAAACGACGCTGGCGCTGCAGTTCGGCGTCAACCGGCACACGATCCGCAGCGCGCTTGGCGCGCTGGCGCAGGAGGGTATTGTCCGTGCCGTGCAGGGGCGCGGCACGCTGATCGAGCGCAAGGAGCGGCTGAGCTTCCCGATCTCTAAGCGCACGCGTTTCTCGCAGGGGATCGGCGATCAGGTGCGCGAGACCCGCAGCGTCCTGCTTGCGGCAGGCGAAGAGCCGGCAAATGTGGAGTTGGCCCAGCAGCTCAAGGTCGATGTCGGCACCCAGCTTGTGCGCCTCGAAACGCTCGGCCAGGCGGATCATCGCCCGGTGTCGCGCGCCACAAGCTGGTTTCCGGCCGATCGCTTCGGCAATATCGCGGAGATCTACCGGACGACCGGATCGATCACGAAGGCTTTTCGGGAATTAGGTGTGCCGGACTATGTGCGCGTCGTCACCGAGATCACCGCGACCCATGCCGACGAAAGCGACCTGAGCGATCTGCAGCTATCTCCGGGGGCTATCGTTCTGGTCGCCCAGGCGCTCAATGCGGATCTTGGCGATATCCCGGTGCAATATTCGATTTCCCGCTTCGCCGCCGACAGGGTGCGCTTCACCGTCGAAAACTAAGGCTGCAAAGCAATCTTCGGAAAGATCGTCCCCTCTCCCCCGTAAAGGGGAGAGGGCTAGGCTGGGGGCTTTTTAGCCCTGATAGATTGCGCTCAATGCGCGCCCGACATGTCGCCGAGGACTTCCTTCGAGGCGACGGTGGAATCAGCCTTGAGCTTGTAGACCATCGGCACGCCCGTCGCGAGGTTCAGCTCCAGGATCTGTGCCTTGCTCAGGCGGTCGAGAACCATCACGAGCGAGCGCAGCGAGTTGCCGTGGGCGGCGACGAGGACGTTCTGGCCGGCGAGAACGCGCGGCAGGATTTCCGTCAGGTAGTAAGGCCAGACGCGCGCGCCGGTGTCGCGCAGGCTTTCGCCGCCGGGCGGTGGGACGTCGTAGGAGCGGCGCCAGATGTGGACCTGTTCTTCGCCCCACTTGGCGCGGGCGTCGTCCTTGTTGAGGCCGGAGAGATCGCCGTAGTCGCGCTCGTTCAAAGCCTGATCCTTGATGGTCTCGAGGCCGGGCTGGCCGATTTCATCGAGGATGATCTTCAGGGTGTGCTGGGCGCGGGTGAGATCCGAGGTGAAGGCGATATCGTATTTGATGCCGTAATCGGCCAGCGCCTTGCCGCCCGTCTTGGCTTCCTCGACGCCAAGCGCGGTCAGATCGGGGTCCTTCCAGCCGGTAAAGAGATTCTTCAAATTCCAGTCGCTCTGCCCATGGCGAACGAGAACGAGAGTACCGCTCATAATATTTCTCCTTGATAGAGCAATTCCAGGAAAAGTGCGTAGCGGTTTTCCGTTTGGAATTGCGAGACAATAAAAGGCTGGAGCGGATCGGCAGTTTCGTGCCGACCCGCACCTGGATCGGATCAATGTGTCGCGAGCCCGAGAACGTCGAGCATGGAATAGAAGCCGGGTTTCTTGTCGCGCGCCCAGAGTGCGGCCTGTAGCGCGCCGCGCGCAAACAGCGACCGGTCGCCGGCATTGTGCGACAATGTCAGCCGCTCGCTCTCGCTGGCGAAGATCACCGAGTGATCGCCGACCACGCCGCCGCCACGCAGGGTCGCAAAGCCGATCGTGCCGGCCGGGCGCGGGCCGGTATGGCCATCGCGGACCCGTACGGAATTGTCATTGAGATCGATGCCACGGCCCTTGGCCGCAGCCTGGCCGAGCAGCAATGCCGTACCCGAGGGTGCATCGACCTTATGGCGATGATGCATCTCCAGCACTTCGATATCCCAGTCGTTTGATGGCAGCGCACGGGCCGCCTGCTCGACGAGCACGCTCAAAAGATTGATGCCGAGGCCCATATTGCCTGACTTGACGATGCGGGCATGGCGCGCGGCTGCCTTGAACTTGGCTTCGTCCTCGTCCGAGCATCCGGTCGTGCCGATGATGTGGACGATGCGCGCCTGCGCGGCGAGGCCGGCAAAGGTGACGCTGGTTGCCGGCGTCGTGAAATCGATGACGCCTTCCGCATGGAGAAACGCGGCGAGCGGATCGTCGGTCACGGAAATGCCGATCGGGCCGAGCCCGGCGATTTCGCCGGCATCCTTGCCGATGAAGGCGGAGCCGGGACGCGCGACTGCAGCATGCAGGGTTACGCCATCAGTGGCGTGGATGAGCCGGATCAGAGCCTGTCCCATGCGGCCCGCCGCGCCAACCACCACCAGCTTCATCGCATCGTCGCTCATATCGTCTCTATCGTCTATTTGCGGGAGTTGCCGGAAGCGACCGGCCGCTGAAGGTTGTTGAGACGAGCGTAAAGGCCATTGTCGGCCTCTGCAAGCGTCTCGTGGTTGCCCTCTTCGACCACGCGGCCGTTCTGCATGACGACAATCTTCTCGGCCCGGACGACCGTCGACAGGCGGTGGGCGATCACGACGACCGTGCGACCGCTCATGGCTTCGTCCAGCGCCTTCTGCACGGCTGCTTCCGATTCCGTATCGAGCGCCGAGGTCGCTTCGTCGAGCAGCAGGATGGGCGCATTGCGTACGAGGGCGCGGGCGATCGACAGGCGCTGCCGCTGACCGCCGGAAAGCGTCACGCCGTTTTCGCCGACCGGCGTGTCGTAGCCCTGTGGCTGCGCCATGATGAAGTCATGGGCATAGGCGTGCCTTGCAGCTTCTTCGATTTCGGCATTCGTCGCGTCCGGGCGGCCATAGCGAATATTGTCGCGGATCGAGCCTTCGAAAAGGTACGGCTGCTGCGAGACATAGGCGAGATGCTGGCGCAGCGACTGCTTGGTGATGTGGCGAATGTCCTGACCGTCGATGAAGATGCTGCCTTCTTTCGGGTCGTGGAAGCGCGGAATGAGGTTGATCACGGTCGACTTGCCGGCGCCGGAAGGACCGACGAGCGCGGTCGTCTGGCCGCCTTCGGCAACGAAGCTCACATCGTCCAGAACGGCGTCGTTGCCGTAGGCGAAGCCGACGCCGCGGAATTCGATGCGAGCCTGCGTGACGACAAGCGGCTTGGCGTCGGGCAGATCGCGCTGGCGTGGCTCCATGTCGAGCAGCTCATAGATCATCCGTGCGTTGACGACGGCACGCTCCAGCTGCACCTGCAGCTTGGCGAGACGGCGCGCCGGATCATAAGCGAGCAGCAGCGACGTGGCGAAGGAGAAGAACACACCCGGCGACACGCTGTCATAGATCGATCGATAGGCGGCATAGGCAAAGAGGCTGGCGATCACGAAGCCGGCCACGCTTTCCATCAGCGGACCGTTGCGCTCCGAGAGGCGTGCGATGCGGTTCTGCCGGTGTTCGGCCGCGGTGATGAGCTTGTTGATCTTGCTTTCCAGCTCGTTTTCCATCGTGAAGGCCTTCACGATGGAAATGCCCTGGATCGTCTCCTGCATCGCGCCGAGCACATGGCTGTTCAATACGACCGCTTCACGGGTCGCGGAGCGCAACCGCTTGGAAATGTAGCGAAGCGCGAGGAACAGCGGTGGCGCGATGACGACGAAGGCGATGCTCAGCACCGGATCCTGGAAGATCATCACGCCGACCAGCGACACGAAGGTCAGCAGGTCGCGCGCCGTCGATGTGATCGTCAGGTTCATGACATCGCGGATACCGGAAACGTTCTGGCTGATCTGGGCGGCCAGCTGCGCGGAACGGGCCTCGCTGAAGAAGCCGACCGACAGCGTCATCAGGTGATTATAGAGCCGCCGCTGATAGCGGGCGATGATATTGTTGCCGATCTTGGAAAGGATGACCGACTGAAAATAACCGGCGAAACCGCGTGCCACGAAAACGACGAAGATGCTGCCGCAAATCAGCCAGGCATCGACGAGATTTCGATCGACGAAGGCCTTATCGATAACCCACTTCATGATGTAGGCGATATAGGCCGTCGAGAGCGCGACGAGGATCAGGCAGGTGATCGCGACGGCGTAGCCCCAGATATGATCGCGGCCGTTCTCGGCGATAATCCGCTTCAGCATGCCTGAGATGGCTTCACTGTCGACGTTGTTTTTTTGGGTATCGGGCGATTTCAAAAATCGGCGTCCTGTCTCAAACCAAGCGAGCCGCACATGGCACATGCTTTCGCGGCTCTATAAAGACTTAGGGCGGCTTTGGCTAGGGATGGCTTGCCGCGCTGGTTAAGAGCCATGTCTTGAGCTCCGGTCATTATAGGTGGAAGAGGCCCCATCCGAAAGACATCGGGCCTTTTCCCATTGTTGCGATCGGCTCTGTAAAACCGGCTTCAGGATCGCTTTGCCAACCGTCCGGCAGCCCACCGAGGCAACGTTGCCGTTCGTCCGGGGCGTTCAACGCCGCCAGCGGCGACCGTCGGTCGCAAGGCCGAAGCTTGCAGGCTTGCGGGCATAGCTTGCGAGTCCCGACAGCGCTGCGAGCGGATGCGTCACGACATGGGTCGGGATTGTCTTCATCATCTCTGTATGCGGCGCCTTGTCCTCGAAGGCGGCGCGGAACTCCGGCTTCTGCAGCGCCGGCAGGATCTTTTGTGGAATGCCGCCGGAAAGATAGACGCCGCCGCGCGCCATGAAGATCATGGCGATATCGCCGGCGACGCGGCCGAGATAGGTGGCAAACAGCGTCAGCGTTTCCTCGGCCTGCGTGTTAGTGCCGGCAAGGGCGTGATTGGTAATGTCGGCGGGTTCCTTGAGGCTCGGCTCGATGCCATCAGCCGCACAGACGGCATGATATAGGTTCTGAAGCCCGCGGCCGCAGATGATCTGTTCGGCCGAGATGCGGCCCTCGATCGGTTCCAGATGCGGCCAGATCTGCAGGTCGCGCTCGGTGCGCGGTCCAAGATCGATGTGGCCGCCTTCGCCCGGAACCGGTATCCACTGATGCTGGGTGTGGACGAGGCCGGCAACGCCAAGCCCGGTGCCCGGGCCGAGCACGGCGCGTGAGGCAGCCTTGTTTTCAGAGGCCATGCCGATGGTTTCGCGATGGTTGTCGGCGATCTCAGCAATCGCCAGCGCCTGCGCCTCGAAGTCGTTGATGACGAGTACATCTTCGATGCCGAGATTGGCGATCATCGTCTTCGGACGGATCACCCAATCGCAATTGGTGAGCGGAATTTCGTCGCCCTGCACCGGACCGGCCATGGCAAGGATCGCGGAACGCGGCTGCACCTTGCTCTTTTCAAGGGTTTGCCTGATCGCGTCGTCGATCGTTTCGAAGTTTGCGGTCTGCACGACGGGAAAATGTTCCTGCTCGGCTTCAGCATCGGCAAGGATCGAGAAGCGGGCGTTGGTGCCGCCGATATCGCCGATCAGGATGGGAAAAGGCAGGGGGGCGTCGCTGTGATTGAGCTCGGGCATGGCCAGGTCCGTGGTCTGCCGCCGGCAAGGCGGATTTAGTGATTTAGTGTTTTGATCAGCCGCTCGGCAGTGGATTCGTTGAGCGCCATCGGAATGTCGTAGAGAACGGCAAGCCGCGTCAATGCCTTGACGTCGACGTCATGCGGCATCGGGGTGAGCGGATCGATGAAGAAGATGAGCATGTCGATTTCGCTAGTGGCGATCAGCGCGCCGATCTGCTGGTCGCCGCCAAGCGGCCCGCTTTTCAGGCGCGTGACCTTCAGGTCGGGGCAGGCATCGAGCACGCGGCCTCCGGTCGTGCCGGTGGCGACGATATGCCAGTCGGCGAGTGCCGCCTGGTTGCGCCGTGCAAATTCCGCCATCGCGTCCTTTTTCTCATCATGCGCGATCAGGGCGATGCATTTGCTGCCGGCCATAAAGTCTTTGCTCCGCACCTATTTTCAATCGATTTATTCGCCTTCTATACCAAGGGCGCGCGTTTTGAAAGGCTGCCCCGCAAGGATGCTTCCGACCTTATTGCTGCGGGATCTGGCCGGGCGGTGTATTGCCGGAATTTGACAATGTATCCGTTCCGGTTGCTGCGCCACCGCCCTTGACGCCGTAGGTGGCTGCCCGCACGGAAGCGACCGGGGGCGCGGCCAGCAGGGCTTCGCAGGCCTTCGGCAGATCGGAAACCATAACCTCACGGGGCTTTACCGGCGGCTTGTCGCTCGGTTTCGGTTTTGCCCAGGGCTCCGGACCGAGCCACCATGCCAGCGTCTTGTCGCAACCGTCCCCGGCGGCGACCGGGGCTTGCTTGGTGCAGCCGACGGAGCCGGCAGGGCAGCGGAGGCGGATGTGGAAATGCGAGTCATGCCCATATTCCGGGCGCAGCTTGCCGAGATTGCTGCGATCGCCGGTCCAACTATCGCACATTTTCTTCTTGATAGCCGGATTGACGAAGATGCGCTCGACCTCGGGGTAGCTTGCCGCGCGCATCAGCAGGCGGGCATGCGCCGGCGTCCAGACCCGGTCGTTGATGGTCAGGAACTTGTCCTTGGCCAACATGGAAGTGAAGGGCAGGCTCTCGCGGTCTGCGGCCGTCAGCCTGTGTTGAGGCATCGGCGTCAGCCAGACATCGGCATCGAGACCGATCTGGTGCGAGGCGTGGCCGTTGAACATTGGCCCGCCACGCGGCTGTGAGATGTCGCCGACGAGCAGGCCCGGCCAGCCGTCATTCTTCGCCGCGTCGCGCGACAGGCGCTCGATGAGGCCGATCATCTCGGGCCGGCCCCAGCGGCGGTTGCGGGAAAGGCGCATGGCCTGCCAGGTCGGTCCATCGGCTGGCAAGGCGACTGCGCCGGCAAGGCATCCCTTGGCGTAGAAGCCGACAGAGTGCGACGGCCCTTGCGTCGGCAGAGTCACGGCTCCGAAAACCGCCTTGGCACTGCCGGGCGAGGGAGCCGCCTGCTGTGCGAGCACATCGCTTGCCAGAAGGCCCATGCCGACTGCGGTAGCCAGCGAGACGTTGCCGATAGTTTGAAGGGTGCGAGCCAGTAGGGAAATCATGCGTATCCTTGAAAGGCGGCCGAAGCGGGCCGAAGTGATTTGCGGCGAGATTATCCTGAAAACCTGTTCAAGTTAATCCGCAGCAATCACAGGTGGCCGACACGCGGCCACCCTTGTCGGTTTCGACCGCCTTTTGGCTGGATCAATTTGCAAGAATTTCCGCGGTCTTGCGGATGCGCGACAGTCGCGGCATGACCTTGGTACAAGAAAAATCCTGCATTTCCTGCGAGAAGGTCGAGACCGCATCTTCAGCGACGATGACGCCATAATTTGCGGCATAAGCATCGCGCACCGTCGATTCCACGCCGAAATTGGTGGCGACGCCGGTCAGGATCAGGGTTTTGATACCGCGACGGCGAAGCTGCAGATCGAGTTCCGTGCCATAAAATGCGCTCCATTGACGCTTGATGATGGCGACGTCAGGTGTCAGCGCCGCCATCTCGGCGGGGGCTTCCAGCGCGGCTGCCGGCAAACCTCCTGGGGGAAGCACCAAGGTTTCGTCGGTCGGCTGATTGACAGCATCGGCATAGTCCGAAGAGAATCCGACCGTTACGAAAACGGTAGTGCCGCCATCGGCCTTCAGCTTGTTCGCGATGGCGACGGTGTTGGCAATGATCTGTTGGGCAGAATAGGGCGCGAGCGGCCGGCTGAGCACGAGGCCTTGCAGGTCGATGGAAACGAGAGCGGTGGTGTTGGGGTCGTAAAGTGACATTGGGCAGGGGCTCCAGAAAACATGAGGATATCCTCACAATGGAAATATGAGGATGGCCTCACAAAAATCAAGTGAAGAATTGAAGAGCCGGGCTCCGAAGCGGCAGCGCGGTCACGATCGCGTCGTCATCCTGCTGGACGCCGCCGGTAGGGTTTTTGCGCAAAAGGGCTACGATGCCGCGACCATGACGGAGATTGCCGCCGAAGCGCATTCCTCGATCGGTTCGCTCTATCAGTTCTTTCCAACCAAGCTTTTGCTGGCCGAAGCTTTGCATATCGATCGTCTGGATAGGCTGAAGGCAGGGCTTCGCGGCATGGCGGAGCGAAGTTCGGGTCTCTCCGCAGCGGAATGCGGTGAAGCGATTTTCGATGCTCTGGCCGTCTTCATGGAAGAATACCCGGAATTTGCGGTGCTTGCCGGCCGACGCGATATTCCCAAGGAGCACAAGCAGCGCTCGCGAGCGGAGTTGAAGGAGCTGATCGCCAATGTGCTGCGGCAGGCGCAGCCGCCGATATCGGACGATGTCGCCCTGATGTCGGGTATCGTGCTCGAACTGCTGCGCATCGCAGCCGTCGTCGCCAGCGAACCCGATGCCGCCGAAGACCCGCGGATCATCGGCGAGCTGCGCTTGATGCTGCGCCGCCGCCTGGAGGACGCTGCGCCACAAATCTAAGTGCGCCGCTCGCGAGCGGTTCAGGGACGAAGAGATGAGCAATTGCGTCCTGCTTTTTGCCCTCATTTGCCTTATGCTGATTCTGATACAATCATCGGGAGATCATGAATGGCATTGTCACGGTTGAAAGCAGGCTTGGTCGCTTCTCTTATTTGCCTGCTGGCGATGCCGGTATCCTCGAAAGCCGAAGAACCGCAATTCCGCATCGGCACGGCCATTCTCGGCGATCTCAAATATCAGCCCGGTTTCAAGCATTTCGACTATGTCAATCCCGATGCGCCGAAGGGTGGAGAGGTGAAGCTGTCGGCCAGCGGTACGTTCGATACCGTCAACCCGGTGCTCTACAAGGGTAATGCCGCCAGTGGCACGGAGCTGATCTACGATACGCTGCTGAAGAAGGCCGACGACGAGACCAATTCTTCCTACGGTTTGCTTGCCGAGGGCGTTTCCTATCCCGATGACGTTTCGAGTGCCGTCTTCCGGCTGCGCGCCGAGGCGAAATGGGCGGATGGCAAGCCGGTGACGCCGGAGGACGTCATTTTCAGCTTCGAGAAGACCAAAGAGCTCAATCCGCTGGCCACAAGCTATTATGCTCATGTCGTAAGCGCTGAAAAGACCGGCGAGCGCGACATCACCTTCCATTTCGATGAGAAGGGCAATCGCGAGCTGCCTTCGATCCTCGGCCAGCTTACCATCCTGCCGAAGCACTGGTGGGAGGCAAACGGGCCTGATGGCAAGCCACGCGATATCTCCCGCACGACCCTTGAGCCGGTCATGGGATCCGGCCCGTACAAGATCGCTTCCGTGCAGCCGGGTGCTTCAATCCGCTACGAGTTGCGGGACGATTATTGGGGCAAGAACCTGCCGGTCAATGTCGGCGAGAACAATTTCGGCGCGATAAACTATGTCTATTTCTCAGATAATGACGTCGCGTTCGAGGCGTTTCGGGGCGGTGCTATCGACTACTGGCAGGACAATTCGACAAGCCATTGGGTGACGGGCTACGATTTTCCAGCCGCAAAGGACGGTCGCATCAAGCGTGAAGAGCTTCCCAACTCGCTGCGCTCGGTCGGAATCATGCAGGCGCTCGTTCCCAACATGCGGCGTGATCGCTTCAAGGACGAGCGCGTCCGCGAGGCTCTGAGCTACGCCTATGATTTCGAGGAGATGAACCGGACGCTCGCTTTCGGAAAATTGACGCGTGTCGACAGCTTTTTCTTCGGCACGAAATTCGCCTCGTCCGGATTGCCGCAAGGCGGAGAGCTCGATGTCCTGAACAGCGTCAAGGACAAGGTGCCTGCGGACGTCTTCACAACTCCTTTTGCCAATCCCGTCGGCGGCGACGCGCAGAAAACGCGCGACAATTTCCGCAAGGCCATCTCCTTGTTCAAGGATGCTGGCTGGGTTCTCAAGGGCAACAAGATGGTGAATGCGCAGACCGGCCAGCCGTTTACGCTGGAGCTTCTGCTCGGCAGTGCCTCACAGGAACGGTCGGTGCTGCCGTACATCCAGAGCCTGAAGCGCATCGGCATCGATGCCAGCATCCGGACGGTCGATACCTCGCAATACATCAATCGTATTCGCAGCTTTGATTATGACATGATCTGGGTCGTGTGGGGACAGACGCTCAACCCCGGCAACGAGCAGGCCGACTACTGGGGCTCGGCCGCTGCCGACCGTCAGGGATCCCGCAACTATGCCGGCATAGTCGATCCCGGCATCGATACCCTCATCCAGAAAGTGATCTTTGCGAAGGATGTGGCCGAGAAGGACGCGACGGTCAAGGCGCTCGACCGCGTGCTGCTCGCTCACCACTATGTTGTGCCGATGTTCTACGGGACGACAACCAGGATCGCCTATTGGGACAAGTTCGAACATCTGCCCGAACTGCCCTATTATTCCATCGGCTTCCCCGAGGTCTGGTGGTCGAAAAGCGCCGGAAAGTGAGCCTCTCTTGCAATAAGGGGCTCGCTGCCGCCAAATGCTCGGGCTGATTCGGATAATTTCAAGCTGATATGACTGCGCCGGTTTCAATTCGGCGGAAGGGCCGGCGGAAGGGAATGTGAATTGATCGACAGATGGATTGAGGCGAAGCGGGAAATAGTCCTCTTCGAGGGGGCGGCCGGCTGATGGGCGCCTATATCCTGCGACGCCTTCTGCTGATGATCCCGACCATCGTCGGCATCATGGCCATTTCCTTTACCATCGTCCAGTTTGCGCCGGGCGGGCCTGTCGAGCAGGTCATCGCGCAGCTGACCGGGCAGGGCGACAATGCCAGCGGCCGTCTGTCCGGCGGCACCGACATGCTCGCTCAACAGGCCTTCGATGACAGCAGCTCGAAATATCGTGGCGCGCAAGGGCTCGACCCCGAGCTGATCGCCAAGCTCGACAAGCAGTTCGGCTTCGACAAACCGCCGCTCGAACGCTTCGGCCAGATGATGTGGAACTACATCCGCTTCGATTTCGGCGAGAGCTTCTTCCGCAATACGACGGTCATCGACCTCATCGGGCAGAAACTGCCGGTGTCGATTTCGCTTGGCGTCTGGATCTTGCTCTTCTCCTATACGATCTCCATTCCGCTCGGCATCCGCAAGGCGGTTCAGGATGGATCGACGTTCGATGTCTGGACATCGGGCATCATCATCATCGGTTATGCCGTTCCGAGCTTCCTGTTCGGCATCATGCTGATCGTGCTGTTCGCCGGCGGCTCCTTCTTCGATTGGTTCCCGCTACGTGGCCTCGTCTCCGATAATTTCGCCGATCTCAACTGGTGGCAGAAGATCCTCGATTATTTCTGGCATCTGGTGCTGCCGCTGATTTCGCTGTCGCTTGCAGCCTTCGCCACAACGACGCTGCTCACCAAGAATTCCTTCATCGAAGAGATCAAGAAGCAATATGTCATCACCGCCCGCGCCAAGGGGCTTTCCGAACGGCGGGTGCTTTATGGACATGTGTTCCGAAACGCCATGCTCATCGTCATCGCCGGCTTTCCCGGCGCCTTCATCCACGCCTTCTTCACCGGCTCGCTACTGATCGAGAATATCTTCTCGCTCGATGGTCTCGGCCGTCTGAGCTATCTCTCCGTCGTCCAGCGCGACTATCCGGTGGTATTCGCGACGCTGTTCATCTTCTCGTTGCTCGGCCTCGTCGTCAGCCTCGTTTCCGACCTGATCTACACCTGGATCGATCCGCGCATCGACTTCGAGCGGAGGGATGTGTGATGGACGCAGCCAGCACTCCGGCTTCCACGCCAATCGAAAAGCCGCCGCGCAAGGGCTTGTTCTCGCCGACCAATCTGCGTCGCTGGGAGAATTTCAGGGCGAACCGACGGGGATACTGGTCGCTCTGGATCTTCCTCGTCCTGTTCGTGCTCAGCCTCGGCGCCGAATTCATCGTCAACGACCGGCCGATCCTCATCTCCTACAAGGGCGAGATCCTCGCGCCTGTATTCGTCGACTATCCGGAGGAAAAGTTCGGCGGCTTCCTGGCGCAGACGGACTACCGCGCCCAGGACATTCAGGACGAGATCAACGCCAATGGCTGGATGATCTGGCCGCCGATCCACTATTCCTATCAGACCGCCAATTCCAATCTGCCCACCGGAATGTCTGCGCCGACACCGCCTTTCTGGGCGATGAGCAAGGAAAAGCGCTGCTCCGGTTATGCCGGCGGCATTTCCGACCCGAACTGCAACTGGAGCAATTTCAACTGGCTCGGCACAGATGACCAGGCGCGCGACGTCCTCGCCCGCCTGATCTACGGCTTCCGCATCTCGGTGTTGTTCGGCCTGGCGCTGACCATCTGCTCGGCTGTCGTCGGCGTCTGCGCCGGCGCGATACAGGGCTATTTCGGCGGATGGACCGACCTTTTGATGCAGCGCTTCATCGAAATCTGGTCGTCGATGCCGGTGCTCTACATCCTGTTGATCATCGCCTCGGTTCTGCCGCCCGGCTTCTTCATCCTGCTCGGCATATTGCTGCTGTTTTCCTGGGTGGGGCTTGTCGGCGTCGTACGCGCCGAATTCCTGCGGGCACGCAATTTCGAATATGTGCGTGCCGCCCGCGCGCTCGGCGTCAACAACCGCACCATCATGTATCGCCACCTGCTGCCGAATGCGATGGTGGCAACACTGACGTTCGTTCCCTTCATCCTGTCGGGCTCGATCTCCACTTTGACTTCGCTCGATTTTCTGGGCTTCGGCATGCCGCCCGGCTCGCCGTCGTTGGGTGAGATGATCGCCCAGGGCAAGTCCAACCTGCAAGCTCCGTGGCTTGGGCTTTCGGCCTTCTTCACCATGTCGATCATGCTGTCGCTGCTGATTTTTATCGGCGAGGCCGTGCGCGACGCCTTCGATCCGAGGAAGACCTTCCGATGAGCGAAAACTCCACTCCGCTATTGTCCGTTCGCAATCTGTCGGTCGCCTTTGGTCAGGGCGGACACACCTCGATTGCTGTCGACGGCGTTTCCTTCGATATCCATAGGGGCGAGGTCGTCGCATTGGTCGGCGAATCCGGCTCGGGCAAATCAGTCTCGGCCAATTCGATCCTGAAGCTTTTGCCCTATCCGGCCGCCAGCCATCCGTCCGGCGAAATCCTGTTCAAGGGCAAGGATCTTTTGAAGGCGTCGGACAACGAGCTGCGCGCCGTGCGCGGCAACGATATCACGATGATCTTCCAGGAGCCGATGACCTCGCTCAATCCGCTGCATTCGATCGAGAAGCAGATCAGCGAGATCCTGGCCCTGCATCAGGGCATGACCGGCGATGCGGCACGCAAGCGCACGCTGGAGCTTTTGAACCAGGTCGGCATCCGCGAGCCGGAAAAGCGCCTCAAGGCTTATCCGCACGAGCTGTCCGGAGGTCAGCGCCAGCGCGTCATGATTGCCATGGCGCTCGCCAACCGCCCGGAATTGCTGATCGCCGACGAGCCGACCACGGCGCTCGACGTGACGGTGCAGGCGCAGATCCTCGAACTGCTGCGCGAACTCAAGGGGCAGCACGGTATGTCGATGCTGTTCATCACCCACGACCTCGGTATTGTCCGCAAATTCGCCGACCGCGTTTGCGTGATGACCAAGGGCCTTATCGTCGAGACGGGCACGGTGGAAGACGTCTTCACCCGACCGCAGCATGACTACACCCGCCATCTGCTGGCCGCCGAGCCGCGCGGCGAGCCGCCGGCGAGCGACAACGGCAAGCCCGTGGTCATGGAAGGCAACGACATTCGTGTCTGGTTCCCGATCAAGGCCGGCTTCATGCGCAAGGTCGTCGATCATGTGAAGGCGGTCGATGGCATTGATCTGAAACTCCGGGCCGGCCAGACGCTCGGTGTGGTCGGCGAATCCGGCTCAGGCAAGACGACACTGGGGTTGGCGCTCGCCCGGCTCATATCCTCCCAAGGGCGCATCAGCTTCGTGGGGAAAGATATAGCCGGCTATTCATTCCGCGAGATGCGGCCGTTGCGCAATCAGCTTCAGGTGGTTTTCCAGGATCCCTACGGATCGCTCAGCCCGCGCATGTCGGTGGGCGAAATCATCGCAGAGGGGCTCAAGGTTCATGAGCGGTCGCTTTCGGCCGACGAGCGCGACAAGCGCGTCTGCTGGGCGCTGGAGGAGGTCGGCCTCGATCCCTCCACTCGCTGGCGTTATCCTCACGAATTCTCCGGTGGCCAACGTCAGCGCATCGCCATTGCTCGCGCCATGGTGCTGAAACCCCGCTTCGTCATGCTGGACGAGCCGACCTCGGCGCTCGATATGAGCGTGCAGGCGCAGGTGGTCGATTTGCTGCGCGACCTCCAGAAAAAGCATGATCTTGCCTATCTCTTCATCAGCCATGACCTGAAAGTGGTGAAGGCGCTCGCCAACGAGCTTATCGTCATGCGGTTCGGCAAGGTGGTGGAGCAGGGGGCCTCGGCCGATATTTTCCGCGCGCCGCAAGAAGATTACACCAAGGCACTGCTCGCCGCAGCATTCAACATCGAGGCGGTGCCGACCGCCGCCATCCAGCAATAGAGCCCACCGCCATGCCGGCCAAAAGCCCCGTTCTCGTCGACCTCAAATTCGATCCCGCCGCAATCGCCAAATCTCTCGAGACGGCCTTTCCCGATCGCGGCAGCATCAATCTCGCCGACCCTGCCAGCAAGAGCACGGATCTCTCGCAGGTCGACTACGCGTTGCTCTGGAAGCCGGATGCCGATCTTTTTCAGCGCGCACCCAATCTGAAGGTCATCTTCTCCGGCGGCGCCGGCGTCGATTCGATGATGTCCATCGCTGGTCTGCCCGATGTTCCGATCGTCCGCTTCGTCGATCGCAGCCTGACCACGCGCATGAGCGAATGGGTCGTCATGCAATGCCTGATGCACCTGAGGGATGTTCAGGGCCATTTCAGGAACCAGCGCCAGCGCCTATGGGCGCCGCAGCATGGTCCGGAAGCAGCCGATGTCACGGTTGGCGTCATGGGTCTCGGCGTTCTCGGCTGTGATGCGCTTGCGAAATTGAAGGTCATGGGTTTCAACGTCATCGGCTGGTCCCGCACCCAAAAGCAGATCGACGGCACGGAAACCTTCGACGCCAGCGGGCTCGATGCGTTTCTGGGGCGTACCGACATCCTTGTCGGCCTGCTGCCGCTGACACCGGAGACGACCGGGATCTACAACACCTCGCTCTTTTCCAGGCTCCGTCGCAACGGCGCCCTGGGCAAGCCGGTCTTCATCAATGCCGGCCGCGGCAAGAGCCAAGTGGCGGCCGATATTGCCTCGGCGATCGGGACGGGCATTCTCGGCGGTGCCTCGCTCGATGTTTTCGCCGTCGAACCCCTGGCAGCGGACGATCCGCTCTGGGGCGTGGATGGTGTCATCATCACGCCGCATGATTCCGCAGTGTCGGACGAAAAGGCGCTGATGCGCCACGTCGAGGAACAGATTGTCCGCTTCGAGCAAGGCGAAGCGCTACAGCATCTGGTGGATCGCAGCCTGGGTTACTAAGTCAGTATGGAGCGGCAACCATCGGGCCTTCCGCCTCGGTTGTTGCCAGCGATAGGCTACCGATTTACCCTGGTATCAATTTTCCTTCAGTGGCTGGACTTTCGCTCAACATTTTTTGATAACAACGCACCAGATACGCGTACCGACATGCCCGCTGGCGAGAAGTGAAACGTCGGCAGGCAGGAGACGGGGCAGGAACGACATGACCAAGACGGATATCGCCACCCGCGTCTATAACCACACATGGAAGCTCGATCCGATCGTCCGCAGTCTGATCGATACGGATTTCTATAAGCTTCTGATGCTCCAGATGATCTGGAAGCTCTATCCCGATGTCGACGCCACCTTCTCGCTGATCAACCGTACCAAGAGTGTACGGCTGGCAGAGGCGATCGACGAAAAGGAATTGCGCGAACAGCTTGATCATGCCCGCACGCTGCGGCTTTCCAAAAAAGAGATGATCTGGCTTGCGGGTAACAGCTTCTATGGCCGCGCCCAGATTTTCGAGCCGGAATTCCTCACCTGGCTCTCGAATTTCCAGCTGCCGGAATACGAGCTTTCGAAGCGCGACGGCCAGTATATTCTCGACTTCCACGGCTCGTGGAAGGAAACGACGATGTGGGAAATCCCGGCACTCGCCATCATCAACGAGCTTCGTTCGCGCACGGCGCTGAAGGCGCTCGGGCCGTTTACGCTCGATGTGCTCTACGCGCGCGCCAAGGCGAAGATGTGGGAAAAGGTGGAGCGGCTGCGGGAACTCCCCGGTCTGCGCATCTCCGATTTCGGCACCCGCCGCCGTCATAGCTTCCTCTGGCAGCGCTGGTGCGTCGAGGCGCTGAAGGAAGGCGTGCCGCATGCTTTCACCGGCACCAGCAACGTTCTGCTCGCCATGGATTCCGATCTCGAAGCCGTCGGCACCAATGCGCACGAGCTGCCGATGGTCGCCGCAGCACTTGCCAGGAACGACGAAGAACTCGGCAAGGCGCCTTACAAGGTGCTGCGCGACTGGAACCGGCTCTATGGCGGCAATCTTCTGGTGGTTCTGCCCGACGCTTTCGGCACAGCCTCGTTCCTGCAGCATGCGCCGGAATGGGTGGCCGACTGGACCGGCTTCCGCCCCGACAGCGCGCCGCCCATCGAAGGCGGCGAGAAGATCATCGACTGGTGGAAGAAGATGGGCCGCGACCCCCGCCAGAAGCTGCTGATCTTCTCGGATGGCCTCGATGTCGATGCGATCATCGACACTTACAAGCATTTCGATGGCCGCGTGCGCATGAGCTTCGGCTGGGGCACCAACCTCACCAACGATTTCGCCGGCTGCGCGCCGACGGAACTCAAGGGCCTCAATCCCATATCGATCGTCTGCAAAGTCATCGAGGCCAACGGCCGCCCGGCGGTCAAGCTCTCGGACAATCCGCAAAAGGCGACAGGCGATCCTGCGGAGGTCGAGCGCTACCTGAAATTCTTCGGCGCGGAAGATCGGGTCGATCAGGACGTGTTCGTTTAGGGCTTTTGGAGCGTTTCCAGGAAAAGTGCGCAGCGGTTTTCCGTTCGGAATGCGCGAGAAAACAAGAAGGTAGAGCGTTTCCGGCGAGGAGCTATTCTTGCGAGCGGGGTCAGTGGCGGATTGCCGCTTCCATGCGGCCGACACGCCGGAACAGGGTCCACTTGCCATTCTCCCAGCGATATTGATCCGGTGAAATGACGTAGGCCACGTCGCTAAGGTCGGCGCTGATCAGCTCCAGAAGCTGCAGGCCTTCGGTATCCTTCTCATGGGTGAAGAAGACCTTGTCGCGGGACAGGAACGCGGCGATCGGCGCAGCGCCACTCGACTGTTCCTGAATCTGCGCCCAGAAATTCGGCAGGAAGGCGACGCTGGATTCGAACTGGCCATCCACCTCGACATATTGAAACTTGCTGCGCCTGGCGATCTGCAGGCCTGTCTTGGAGAGGAATTTCTGCAGGTTGCTCTGCGCCAGTTCGGCCAGCTCTCGCGTATCGATGCCCCAGTCCTCCAGCGCCGTCGACATCACATAACTGACGCTCGTCTCGCCATTGACCACGAAGAGTTTGATCAGGCCCTCTGCCTCCTCGAGATAGACGAATTGCGGCGGATCGGGGTCGTCCTTGACGGCGTGCATCATCTGCTGCCGTGCAACGTCGATAAAATCGCGCGCCTTCAGCACGGGCAGCACTTTGCTCAGCTCGCTGTTGTCCTCCATGGTTTCGGCCATGTTGAGATAGTTCAACAACGCATGGGCGCGAGCCGGGCCACGCTTTTCCCTGAGTGCCAGCAGCGCGTTGTTGAGAAACTTCGTCATCGTATCGCCGTTGCGTCCGTGCAACGTCAGACTGCCGGCCACGGTGTCGTAATCGATCCTGATCAGATCGCCGAAGAACGGCAGCCGCTCCTGCAGTTAGGCCGCGAAACGGGCTTCATCCTGTAAGGCTTCGTCGGGGATGTTGAGATCCAGCGTTTTTATGGACGCCGTGTCGGGCGGCTTGGGTGCAGGCAACCAGTTTTCAGCCTGCCTGCCTTTGCCGAAAAGCTTTTTCAGGAAATTGAACAAAGCACGTCCTCAAGCATTGAACGATCCCTGCCGTAGAACCTAGCGCGGCAGTCGCTCCGGGGCAATGCCGAGGCGGCGATGTGCGCAGCGGTAAGTGCCTGCTTGCCCGCGGGAAAAAGGCGTATAATCTGCAGGAAAGCGGACTGATCGGTTCGATCGTCGAAGGGGCAGCGCGCATGATGAATGTCGGGGGTGGCAGGCTGTCGTTCGGGGCGCTGCTTTTGTGTCTTTTCGCATTGATTGCTCCTGTTTCGACATTCGCCCAGAGCTCTGCTACCGCCCAGCCGGCGGCACCGCCGCCCGACAAGGTCCGTGAACTCATCCAGTTGATGAGCGAGCCGGACGTGCGGCAATGGCTCACATCGCAACTGAACAGCCAGCCAGCCGCCACGGCTACCCCTTCGCCTGCAAACGGCGACCAGATGTCCGTTCTCTCGGGAATGCTCACCCATACACGGCGCCACTTCGCGATCGTCTCAGGCGCGGCGATGACCCTGCCTTTTCAGGTGATGACGGCGTCCGAGAAGCTGGAGGATGAGGGCCGTACGGTCGGGGTCCTGCGCATTGTCATCCAGGTCGTCATTCTCTTTTTCCTGGGGCTGGTGGCGGAACTTGCCGTCGCTCGCTTCATCAATTTCAGGCGCGAGCAGCGCGCGGGAGCAGCAACGAGCACAGAGACGGAGCTGCAGGCTGCACGATTCCAGTTTCTGGGCGGGGTCGTGCCCGCCATCATCCACGGTATGGTGACCCTTATTCCGCTTCTGGCCTTCGATTGGCCGCCGGTGATCGAAAGCTTTGCGATCGCCTGTGTCATCGCTCTGGTTTCCATCAGGTTGGCATTTGCCATCGGCAAGCTGCTGATGGGGTTGATCGCCATGCGTCGGGCGAACGATGTTCTGGATGAGGACGGCGGCACGGCGCGCATAGCCGAAAGGCGGCGCGTGGCGACATACTGGTATCGGCGATGCATGGTGTTCAGCACCTACTTCGCCTGCGGTTGGGCCATCATGCAGGCCGTCACTTCGCTCGGCTTTTCAGGCGGCGCGCGCGATCTTATCGGCTACGCTCTCGGTATTGGCCTCTTTCTGATTGCCGTGGCCGCCGTCTGGTCCAGGCCCGTCCCGCAGAACAGCCGCGGAACGAGGACAATTTCCTGGCTGCTGACAATTTTCTTCGCGGCACTTTGGGGCTTGTGGGTCGCCGGCTTCGACGGCCTTCTTTGGCTTGGCATCTATGCGATCCTGCTGCCGCGCATTCTCTCGGTATCCACGCGCGCAATCGAGGCGCTGCATGATGCGGCGGATGGTATTTTCGGTACCGGCAAGTTGGCCGCAGTGCTTCTCGATCGCGGCGTGCGCGCGTTGATCATCACGTTTGCGGCCCTTTGGCTCGGAAAGATGCTGGGCGTCGAGGCGCATGCGATGATGAGCGGCAGCGAATCCGCCGTTGGCAGAATTGCACGCGGCATTCTCGGCGGCATCGTCATTCTGCTGATCGCCGATCTCGTCTGGCAACTGGCGAAAACCTATATCGACGGCAGGGTGATGCAGTCCCTGCCGGCCGTCAGCGACAGCGAAGAGATGAGAGCGAGCCGCGCGCGGCTGCAGACGTTGCTGCCGATCTTCCGCAACATTCTTGCGGTCGTGATCGGCATCATCGCCGTGATGATGGTTCTATCGGGCCTCGGCGTCCAGATCGGACCGCTGATCGCCGGCGCCGGCGTCGTCGGCGTTGCTGTCGGTTTCGGGGCGCAGACGATCGTCAAGGACGTGATCAGCGGCATATTCTACCTTTGGGACGATGCATTCCGCATCGGCGAATATATCGAAAGCGGCCACTACAAGGGCGTGGTGGAATCCTTCAGCCTGCGCTCGGTCAAACTGCGCCACCAGCGCGGACCGCTGGCAACTATTCCCTTCGGCTCTCTCGGTGCGGTCAACAACATGAATCGCGACTGGGCGATCGACAAGATCATCGTCAAGGTCACCTATGACACCGATCTGGTGAAACTGAAGAGGATCATCAAGGACATCGGCCAGCGCCTGCTCGAAGATGAGGATCTGAAGCCCAGCATCATTCAGACGCTGAAGATGAAAGGGGTCGAGCAGTTCGGTGACTTTGCCATCGAAATCAGGCTGGCGATCACCGCCAAGCCCAACGATCTTTCCGTCATCCGCCGCAGCGCATTGATCCTGATAAAGCAGGCCTTCGACGAGAATGGCATCCAGTTCGCCCTGCCGACTGTGCAGGTTGCCAGCGACAAGGACGCCGCGGCTGCTGCCGCGCGGCAGCTTATCCAGATGCGGGCCGCCGGCGTCGATGGCGAGCAACCTGCGGGCTGAGGATGCTGCTTCTTGCGGCGTTTGCGGATTCGTTTGCCGGGAAATCAGCGCTTCGGCGGGGCGGTGCTGCCACGCACCACCAGGGTGACGTCGATCATCTCGCGCTTCGCCGGCACGACGTCATCGAGAACCGCTTTGACCGCCCGTCGCGCGATCTCGGCAAAGGGTTGCGCCATCGTCGTCAGGCCCGGCTCCACCATGCCGCCTTCCGGTACGCCATCGAAGCCGATGACGGAGACGTCTCGCGGAACCGAAAGGCCGCGTGCCCGCAGCCAGTTGATCGCCAGCAGAGCAATGTTGTCGGACATGGCGAGGATCGCCGTCGGTGGCTTGGATGCCGAAAATAACATCTCGAGCCCGGCTTCGACGCTCGGCTTGTCGTTGATCGTCTCATAGATCGGCACAAGCTCGCGCGGGATTCCGAAGCCTTCGAGAGCCTGCCAATAACCAAGCGCGCGATCGCGCGAGGTGGAGTAGATCGCTCGCGTGGCTTCCGCGACGCTGACCGGCCCGACATAATCGTCGGAAAGTTCGGTCGCGAGCACGGCAAAACGCCTGTGACCCAGTTCCGCCAGATGGCGGGCAGCGACGGCAGCGCCGCCCATATTGTCGACGCTGATCGAGGAGATCGACGGATCGTCGTCATTCAAGGCGAGGGCAACGAAGGGCAATTGTCGCTCGCGGGTCAGCTGCACGAGTTTTTCCCCGCCTTCGACGCAGAGCAGGATAAAGCCGTCTACCAAGGCGCTTTTGATGTTCCAGTCCAGCTTATGCCGGTCCTTGGCCGAAACCAGAGCGAGGCCGGTGCCATTGGTATCGCAGATCTGGGCGACGGACGCCAACAGGGCTCTGGCCCAGGGATCGTCAAAGAAGTAGGCAAGCGGTTCCACGGCCGCGACACCGATGGCATTGACCTTTCCCGCCCGCAGCAGGCGTCCCGTCAGACTGGGGCCGGCGTAGCCGAGCCGCTTGGCCGTTTCGAGCACGTGCTCGCGTACCTCTTCGCGCACCACATCCGGCCGGCTGAAAACGTTGGAGGCGGTTCCTTGCGATACGCCCGCCGCCTTGGCGACATCCGCGAGCCTGATGGTGCCCTTGGCCAATTCAATCTCCCTCATTCGGGAGGCATCCTAGCAATGAAGTTGTATCGATTCAATTCTGCTTGACGGCTGACTTTCCAGGCGTATTATTGAACCGATTCAAAACGACAGATGCGCTGTGAAATTGAATCGATTCAAAATGAGAAACGACGATGTTGACCAATGACCTATTCAGGGATCTCTATCATGATCGCTGGGGTAACCCCGCCAATCCGAACGCAGTCGAACCGCCTCCAGCAGAAGCTCGGGGCGGCGGCGAACCGGGTATTCTTGGTAGGCTCGCGAACCATTTTCGTCGCCGGCGCGATCGCCCGTCGGCATGGTCCTTCACCATCTCCGCTGAAACCTCCGGGATGGACCGCAAGTATGAGGTTCGCGATTATCGCCAGAGTGAGGATCCGAAGTTCCTCACTCTGGCCAAGGCTCTGTCACGAAATTGCTAGAGCGGTTTGGAGATTTCGCAAATGTCGACGCGCTCTAGAAATTCTCTTTGTAAGGCCGCAAGTCCAGCTCCTGCGTCCAGGCGGAAGGATGCTGCCGATGGATGTGCCAATAGCTCTCGGCGATGGCATCGATATTGAGCAAGCCGTCCGCATCCATATCCGGACGCCACAGGCGCAACCGTTCTCCGTCTATGCCGCCGTCGATGATGGTATGGGCGACGTGCAGACCGAGCGGTCCGAACTCCCGCGCCATGCTCTGGCTGATCATGCGGAGCCCGGCCTTGGCGGCGGCGAACTGCGCATAGCCCGCCTTGCCGCGCAGGCTAGCGGAAGCGCCGGTAAAGATCATCGTGCCGCGGCCGAGCGGGGCCAGATGCCGCGCCGCCTCGCGCCCGACGAGAAAGCCGCCGAAGCAGCAGATGCGCCAGAACTCTTCGAATTGCGCGGCGGTCAGGTCGCGAAAGCCGATCGGGCGATTGATGCCCGCATTGAAGACGACGAGATCGGGCGCCGCGATGTCATCCCGAGCCGCAAAAGCGCGCTCGAACAGCCGCACGACGGCGGCCTCGTCCGTTGCGTCCGTTTCGATGGCTTCGGCACTGCCACCGGATGCTCTGATGGTGTCGGCGACCTTATCGATCTTCGCCGGTGTTCGCCCGGCAATGAAGACATGATAGCCCTTGCCGGCGAGAAGCCGACAGAGCGCAGCGCCCAGCCCCTGTTCCGCTCCCACTCCGACGATGACGGCGCTTGGCGTGCTCATTCTGCGGCCTCCATGGCGTCATCGAGCGACGGATAGTCGGTATAGCCTTCGGCGCCGCCGCCATAGAAAGTGGGACGATGATAGGGGTTGAGGGGAGCGCCGCGCCGGATACGTTCCGGCAGGTCGGGATTGGCGATGAACAGGCGACCGAAGGCGATTGCATCGGCATGGCCGGCGGCAAGAGCGGCTTCTGCGGTGTCGGGCCGGAAGTTTCCGGCCACGATCAGCTTGCCCGACCATGCCGGTCTGAACAGTTCCGCCGCCGAGGGTACGTTTTTGTGGTCGACTTCGGCCTGGCCTGCGCCGCTGGCGCGCGGTTCGATCAGGTGCAGATAGGCAAGATGCAGCCGGTTCAGCTCGCGAATGACATGACCGTAGAGCCGTAGCGGATCGTCCTCGCCGCTATCATTGGCAATGCCGAATGGCGAGAGACGGACGCCGACGCGATCAGCGCCCCAGACCTTGGAAACGGCTTCGACCACTTCGAGTAGCAGGCGCGTGCGGTTCTCGATCGAGCCGCCATATTGGTCGGTTCGCTGGTTTGTCCGTGCCTGCAGGAACTGTTCGATGAGATAGCCGTTGGCGCCATGGATCTCGACGCCGTCAAAGCCGGCTTGCTTCGCATTGGCTGCTGCCTGGGCGTAAATGTCGATCAGCAGCGATATCAGATCGATGTCGATCGCCTGTGGTGTCTCGAAGGGCACGCGCTCGAACGAGGCGGTGAAGGCCTGCCCTCTGGCGGCGATGGCAGAAGGGGCAATAGGCAGTGCGCCATCGGGCTGATGCGAGGAATGAGAGATGCGGCCGACATGCCAGAGCTGCAGGAAGATCTTGCCGCCCTTGCGATGAACCGCATCCGTAACCGTCTGCCAGCCGGCAATCTGTTCGGGCGTATGGATGCCGGGTGTTGCCGGCATGCCTTGGCCCACGAGAGAAACCGGCGAGCCCTCGGAAATGATCAGGCCGCCCTCGGTTGCACGCTGCGCGTAATATTCGGCATTCAACGCTGAGGGCACGTTACCCGGCTGGCTTGCCCGCATGCGTGTCAGTGGCGCCATGATGACGCGATGCGCCAGCTGATAAGGGCCGATAGCAAGCGGTGAAAACAAATTGACTGTCATGAAATTCTCCTGCCTGGAGCCAAAATTGCTCCCCGGGGCGGAAGGGCCTGTCAGCGGCGATTCGGTCTCGGGAGTGTCGAATAAGATGATGGTCATCATTTATTCCAACAATCGGACGTGCGCAACTGAATCTCGTATTAGGCCGAAATCCGAGCGAGGAATGCGAGTAGGCCGGCATTGAACTGTGCCGGGCGTTGCAGTGGCGCGAAGTGGCTGACCCCGGGCAGGAAAATCATTTCTGCGCCGGGAATGTGCCGCACGAGATAATCGGCATGTTCTTGCTTGATGAACTCGTCATGCTCGCTTTGCACGATGGCGACGGGTATGTGGATCTCGGCGAGATCGGCGACAGTGTAGTTCGGCTCCGTTCGCTGCATCAGGCTGACGGCCTCGACGAAGGCATCGAATTTGTCAGGCGTGGCCGACAAGGCGGCATAATCCTTCGTGTGCCGCGAAAAACAGCGCTCGATAATCGGCGTCGCCACGAATTCCTTCGTGCCGCTGGGGTCCATGTTGCAGGCGAAGAAGAACACTCCGGAAATCCGTTCCGGATGGGTACGCCCGAGGATCATGCCGATGCAGGCGCCGTCGCTCCATCCGGCAACGGCTGCCTTTTCGATCTTCAGCCTGTTCATTACGGCCAACACGTCGGAGGCCATCAGCTCGTAGGTGTAGAGACGGTCGTCGCGCGTGCTGCGACCGTGACCCCGGCTGTCGATGACGATGACTTGATGGCCGGCTTCGACCAGCGCCGGCACCTGATAACCCCAGTTGCCACTATTGCCGAGGCCGCCGTGGAGGAGGATCACCGGAGCACCGTTGCCGTAGGATGCGTACCAGATGCGGGCGCCGTCGCTATCGACATGACCCTGCGTTGGCGTATCCGGTAAAGGAGCTGCCCCATCTGCCTCGAATCGATCGAGATCGTCGTCGCGAACTTCCATGATAACCTCCCAACAGGCTGCTCCTCCAGGCCGCAGTGCGAGCGAACCTATTCGATCCGCGGCGGCTTTTCCAATGTAGGTCGTGGTTTTGTCGCTGCCAGATGCTCGAAAAGATTGCGGGCAGGCTGCGGAAGGTCTTCCAGCGAACGGGCACAGACCGAAAGTCTGCGTGTCGCCCAGTCGTCGGCAAGGCGGCATACGGCAATGCTCACGGAGCGGCTGCAGCGCCGTGCGGCTGTTTCGGGCACGATGCCGAGACCGATGCCATGAGCCGCCATCTCGCAGATGCTCTCGAAGGTCCGCAGCCGCACACGCATCTTCAGCCTCGTGCCGAGCCTCGCGGCCTGCGCATCGATGTGTTCCTGCAGTGCTCCGCCGGCAATCCCGATGAAATGCTCATGCAGAATATCGGCGAAAGCGACCCGCTTCGTTGCGGCATGCGGATGATCGCGAGGCATGACCACGGCGAGCCTGTCGGTCGCGAAGGGCTGCAGTAGCAGGCCGGTCGTATCGACCGCGTCGGAGAGGATGCCGATGTCGGCCAACCCAACCGAAACGGCCCTGGCGATCTCGCCACTTTGGCGTTCCTTGAGTTCGATGTCGACTCGTGGATGCCCTGCCATCCAGGGGGCAAGGCGCTTGGGTAGGAACTCAGAGATTGCGGCGGTGTTGGCAAGAAGCCGGATCGTTGCCCGGAGGCCGCTTGCATGTTCGCCGAGTTCGCCGCGCATCTGCGCCAATTGACGTTGGATCAGGCGGGCGTGATGCACCAGCGCCTCTCCGGCCGGCGTCGGACGGACGCCGCGCCGCCCGCGCTCCAGCAGCTGCACGCCGCCATTGGCTTCCATATCGCGCAGCCTCTCGCTGGCCGCCGGCAGCGAGAGGCCGACATCGGTGGCTCCATGCGTGATGCTGCCGGCATCGACGACGGCGAGGAAGAGGCGAAGGTCGGTCAGATCGAAACGCATGCCCGAAGACTACCGCATATTCAGCCTTCGGCATAGCCGAAGCCTGCCTTCGCATCATCCGCATTGTCCGACCTTCCGGATTTGCTAGGGAAGGGGCATGATGGAACATTCGACATCGCTTGTTGTCGCGATCTTCGCGACCTTCTTTGCTGCAGGCATCGTCAAGGGCGTGACCGGCATGGGGCTGCCGACGGTGGCGATGGGCGTGCTCGGCGCATTGATCTCGCCCCTCGCCGCAGCGAGCCTGTTGATCGTGCCGTCCTTCGTAACCAATGTCTGGCAGCTGCTTGCGGGACCGAGCTTCGGCAAACTTGCGCGCCGGTTCTGGCTGCTGACCGCCTTGGTCGTGGCTGGCACTTTCGCCGGCTCATGCTTGCTTGCCAGCGGCAATTCGCTCGTGACGACGGGTGCTTTGGGCGCAGCTCTCGCCCTTTATGCCGCCCATGCTCTGCTTGCCCGCCAGCTTCGTGTACCCGCGAAACTGGAGCCGTTGATGTCGCCCGTCATTGGCCTGGTAACGGGCCTTCTGACGGGGGCAACCGGCGTCTTCGTCGTGCCCGCGGTCCCCTATCTTCAGGCGCTCGGCCTTGAGAAGGATGACCTGGTTCAGGCGCTTGGCCTTTCCTTCACTGTTTCGACGGTGGCGCTTGCCGGAGCACTCGCCTGGCACGGCGCCTTTCGCATCGACAATCTGGCGATGTCCGCCCTTGCGATCATTCCGGCGCTGGCCGGCATGTGGGCGGGACAGATCATCCGCAATCGCGTCTCCCCGGCAACGTTCCGCCGCTGGTTTCTGGTCTGCCTTCTGGTGCTTGGTGCCGAAATGGTCATCAAAGCGCTTCTCTAGGTCACGCAGCTATTGTCCAACGGCTTGGTGCCTTCCCATATGCTCGGGAGTTACTCTCAGGCGCCGGAGCGATTGATCGATGGAAAAAGAGCGGCACGAGCTTGGCGATCATCATCGGGCGGATGCGCTCGTCGTCGTTGATGTGCAGAGCGGCTTCGTACAAGGGCCGCAAGCCGTGCCCGGTCATGAGTTGCTGCTATCGACGATCACCGTACTGCTGACTCAAGCGCGCAACGCCGGCGTGCCGGTGGTATTCCTGCAGAATGACGGTCCGCCAAATGCCGTGGACGTGCCGTTTCAAGCTGGATGGGAGCTGCATTTTCCGCTTCTTGCCGGTGAGAGAGTGGTCCGAAAGGTCGGGGATGACGGGTTTGAAGACACCGATCTCGACAGCATTCTCAAGGCCTCGGGCGTGCGCGATCTCGCCATCTGCGGCCTGCTTTCGGACATGTGTGTTGCCGCCACGGCGCGGGCTGCGCTGGAGCGCGGCTATGGCGTGCTGCTCCCGCATGATGCGCATGCCACCTATGACATCCCGGCCGGACCGGGCTCAGAGGGCGTTCCGGCCGCAATGGCGGCGCGAGCCGCAGAATGGTCGCTTGGTGATGAGGTGCGCATCTGCGCCTCGGCGCTGGATGTCCGCTTCAAAGGGCATGTCTAGTCTGGAAATTTCCTTCCTTCGACGCGGCACTTGATTGTTGTTTCGAATTGTAATAATTGAAGTTACATGAAAAGAGACAGCCGCCTTTCTTCCGTTCTTCACGCTCTTCTCCATATGGCGGAGCAGGATGGTCCCGTCACATCCGAGACCCTGGCGCAATGCATGAACACCAATCCGGTCGTCGTGCGGCGCACCATGGGGCTGCTGCGTGAGGTCGGCATCGTCAGCTCCGCCAAAGGACACACGGGTGGCTGGACGATTGCGGCCGATCTCGGCGCAGTCACCTTGCGCCAATTGCACGAGGCTCTCGGCGAACCCGCCGTCTTTGCCATCGGCAATCGCAACGAAACGCCCGAATGCCTCGTGGAGCAGGCGGTCAATTCCGTGCTCGACGACGCCTTCGCCGAGGCCGAGGCGCTGCTGCTCAAACGTTTTGAAACCGTCACCCTCGCCGATCTCGCCGCCGATTTCGCGCGGCGCCATGCGGAGTGGCGCGAAACAAGGATCGTATCATGAGTCACGACGTCATCGTCATCGGGGGCAGCTACGCCGGAATGGCGGCCGCCCTCCAGCTTCTTCGTGCCCGGCGCAAGGTGCTGGTCATCGATGCCGGCCAACGCCGCAACCGTTTCACCGCGGAATCCCACGGTTTTCTCGGCCAGGATGGCGTCGATCCGGCGGAGATTGCCGGCAAGGCGCGCGAGCAGCTTCTTGCCTATCCGACATTGACCTGGGTCGAGGGCAATGCCGAGCGGGCCGAGGGCGAGAAGGATGCTTTTGTTGTCACGACCGCCGATGGTGCGCGCCATGATGGCCGCCGGCTTCTCTTTGCGACCGGCGTGTCCGATACGCTTCCCGCCATCGAAGGTCTTGGCGAACGCTGGGGCAAAGGCGTCTTCCACTGCCCCTATTGCCACGGCTACGAGCTCGATCAGGGCCGCATCGGCTGCATTGCCACCGGCCCGATGTCGCTACATCAGGCGCAGCTGCTGCCGGAATGGGGCGCTGTAACGCTCTTTCTCAATGGCTCGTTCGCTCCGGATGCCGAGCAGCGGGCAGATCTCGCCGCGCGTGGCGTGACTATCGAGGAAACGCTCGTCGCAGGGCTGGAGGGGAAGGCGGATGTGCGCCTGAGCGATGGTCGCCTGCTGCCGTTTGCCGGGCTCTTCACTGCGTCGCGGGTTGCGCCGGCGAGCCCGATTGCGGAGCATCTCGGCTGCGCCATCGAGGCCACGCTTTTCGGCACGCAGATCCAGACAGATGTCGCGAAGGAAACCACCATCCCCGGCGCTTTCGCTTGCGGTGATGCCGCGCGCATCCCGCATTCGGTGACGCTGGCAGTTGGTGATGGCGCCTGGGCCGGCGCACAGTTGCATCGGTCGCTGGTGTTTTAAGTCGAAGCACTTTCAGGAAAACCATGCAGTGGTTTTCCGTCCGGAAAGGACAAAGCATCAGGCTGGGCGCTTGGGCTCTCCTATGTCTCTTCGGGTATTCTCACGATAACCGTTTCATCCGGGCCGATGAGCCGTCCGTCCTGCGCCCTGATGTCGAGGTGCACGGGCTGTCCGCTTGCACGATCCACCAAGAGCGAATGGTCTTCCGCCGGTTCAAAAAGATGGCGCTCGCCGAACTGGCGCAGTGCCACCATGACCGGGAAGAGATCCTTTCCCATCGCCGTCAACCGATATTCCATGCGCGCGCCACCTTCGCTTGTCGGAACAAGTTCCAGGATGCCGCTTGCCACCAGCGTCTTCAGGCGCTCGGTGAGGATGTTCTTGGCGATACCGAGGCTCTTTTGAAACTCGCCGAAGCGCGTCAGCCCGTCGAAGGCATCGCGCACGATCAGCAGCGACCACCAGTCGCCGATCACATCCAGTGAGCGCGCGCTCGGGCAATAATCGCCTTTGAGGCTCTTTCGCGCCACCATTCCCTTAGCCTCCCACGCATTTTGCACGCAAAATTGGTTGCATTATTAAACCAACACTGCTATTCGATGTTTGGTTTCGTTATTAAACCAAAAATACGGGAGTTTGCAATGACAATCAGGCAAGACGTGCCGCCGGCGGGCGGCGCGAACGATATTGTGCGTCTCGATTCCGCTCAGGCGACCGCCGCCAAGGGCCAAACCGATGCGTCGTCTGCGGGCATTGCAGGCAGTGCGCCGCTGACGCGCCTGACCATCCTGCTGTTTGCGGTTGCCAGCGGCCTGGCGGTTGCCAATGCCTATTTCGCCCATCCGCTTCTCGATGTCATGGCAGACGATCTCCAGCTCTCGCGTACTGTCGCCGGCCTCATCGTCGGCGCAACGCAGCTTGGTTACGGGCTCGGCCTGATCCTGCTTGTGCCGCTTGGCGACCTCGTCGATCGGCGCAAGCTGATCGTCGTGCAGTCGATGCTGACCGTGGTTGCCCTGGTTTGCGTCAGCGTTTCCAGCAATGCGACGATGCTGCTGGCGTCCATGGCGGCCGTCGGCTTTCTGGCCGTGGTGACGCAGGCGCTGGTCGCCTATGCCTCGAGCCTTGCGCATCCCTCCGAGCGCGGTCACATTGTTGGCATGGTCACCAGCGGCATCGTGCTCGGCATTCTTCTGGCGCGAAGCGTTGCCGGAACGCTCACCGACCTCTCCGGCTGGCGGACGGTCTATATCGTATCGGCATTGCTGACGCTGGTGATCGCATTCCTGTTGTGGCGTGCCTTGCCGCGGCAGGAGAAGTCGAAATCGAGCCTTTCCTATCTTGGCCTCATCCGCTCACTGAAGACGCTGCTGGTCGAAGAACCCGTTTTACGCATCCGCGCCGTTATCGCCATGCTGATCTTCGCCAATATCACCACGCTGCTGGCGCCGCTTGTCTTGCCGCTGACCGCACCGCCTCACTCCATGTCGCATACGGAAGTCGGCCTGTTCGGCCTTGCGGGCGCGGCGGGCGCGCTCGGAGCGGTCCGGGCAGGGCGCTGGACCGATCGCGGTCATGGTCAACGCGTCACCGGCATCGCGCTTGCATTGATGTTATTTGCCTGGCTACCGATCTCGATGCTGGACTATTCGATCCTCTGGCTTGTTATTGGCGTCCTCGTCATCGATTTCGGCCTTCAGGCAACGCATGTCGCCAATCAGGGTATGATCTATCGCGTCAGGCCGGAGGCGCAAAACCGTCTCACCGCAGCCTATATGGTGTTCTATTCGATCGGCAGCGCCATCGGCTCCTCGACATCGACCATTATCTACGCCCATGCGGGATGGACTGGTGTCTGCCTCTCTGGCGCCGCCATCAGCCTGGTGACCCTTCTTTTCTGGGCGCTGACCCTGCGGGCGACGCCGGCCATCGCGACGCAAAAGATCGGCGGAAATGGCGCCTAAGAACCGGCCATACATGGATGCCAATAGCTGATACTAGCGGGTCAAGGTCGACGGCAGTTCCTCCTCCAGCAGGGAGAGGACTGCTCGTATCCGCGGCGCCACCGGCCTCGCCGCCGGGTAGAGCGCATGCAGATCGAACCCCGGCACGGTAAATCCAGGCAGCAGCGGTATCAGTTTGCCGCTCGCAAGATCCTCAGCGCAAACGGGCTGCTGCAAGACGCCGATGCCGGCGCCATCCAGCAGCAAGTCACGCAGCGGCCGCCAGTGGCTTGTGCTGAGGACGATGTTGATGGCAGCGAGTTCTTCTTGCCGATCCGCGGAAATCAGCGGAAGTCGCGCGCCGTTGAAGAGGCCGGAAACTCGAAGAAAAGGATGGTCGATGAGTTCGCCGGGGCTTGCGGGCGCACCACGCCGCTCGAGATAGCCCGGTGATGCCACCAGCACACGCCCGACATGGCCAAGTTTTCGAGCAATGAAATTGCCTTCTCCAAGATCGCCGAGACGCAGGGAGATGTCGACGCCCTCCGTCACGGGATCGACGATCCCGTCGTTGAGCACCAGATCGATCTTGAGCTCAGGGTGGCGTTCACGCATCCGCAGCAGGATTGACGGCAACATGACCTCGCCGACGCCGTGCGGCGCGGCGATCCTGAGTGTGCCGCGCAACGGCTGATCGCCATTCGCAACGGCCAGAGCATCGCTCGCGGCGTCGAGAACCTGTTTGCTTCGTTCGTAGAAGGCGAGGCCGATATCGGTAACGGAGAGCTTGCGTGTGTTTCGCAGCAGCAGCCGTGAGCCCAGATATTGCTCCAGCCGATCAATTCGCTCGCTGACGGCGGGTTGGCCCATGCCGAGGTCGCGGGCGGCGGCCGACATGCTGCCGCGTTCCACCACCCTGACATAGACGCGCATCGCCACCAATAGATCCATGCCGGCAATATATCGGCTCAGCCGATAAATGTAAGTGGACGATGCCGCCTAGTGGCCGGCATGCCGATCGTCGAAACAAGGGGCGATACCAACGGCATCTTCGAACGGCAGGCAGGGTGATGAGCGATATCAGGCTATATATGTTTCAGTCAGGCACTCAGAAATGCAAAGTCCATGACATCAGGATGGGCGAGGGGGGTGGCGCCGATTATGAAATACCGGTGCCCTGGTTTCTGCTCACTCATCCCAAGGGTAACGTCATCATCGACGGCGGATTGGCAGCTGAGGGCCTGGTGGATCCGCGCGGCTATTGGGGCGATGGCGTCGACAGCTACAAGCCTTTTATGACTGGGGAACAGGGATGCGTTGTGCAACTGGCGAGGCTTGGCCTTTCGCCCGACGATGTTCGCTTCGTCGTTCTGTCTCATCTGCATTCGGACCATACCGGCGCCATCGGCCGCTTCCCTAGTGCGACCCACATCGTTCAGCGTCGGGAGTATGAATATGCCTTTGCGCCCGATTGGTTTGCCGCCGGCGCCTATGTCCGCCGCGATTTCGACCGCCTGGGTCTGAAATGGCAATTCCTGGAGGGCAGCGTCACGGATGGCTACGACCTCTATGGCGATGGCACACTCAGGATGATTTTCACGCCGGGCCATAGCGTTGGCCACCAGTCCTTCCTGCTGCGCCTGCCGAAATCGGGGGCAATTCTGTTGACCGTCGATGCAGCCTACACGCTGGATCATTGGAACGAGAGGGCCCTTCCCGGTTTCCTTACGTCCACTGTGGAGACGGTGCGCTCGGTTCAAAAGCTTCGCGTGCTGGCCGAGCAGTCAAGCGCCATGATCGTTACGGGTCATGATCCCGAAGCCTGGCCGCAATTCAGGCATGCGCCAGCCTATTATGACTGACGCATGTGCCGTTAGGGCGGCAAAGGCTTTTTGTTTCTCCCGCTAGTTCGGAGGAAACGACGCTAGGCTGTTTTCCTCGGAATTGCTCCATGATCGCCAGCGCTCGATGCACTGCCTTCGAAGAAGGTTCTTCGATGTTGGCGAACCCATTCCTCTATGCCGGTCGGCCGGAAATCCTTGAGCTCGGATCCCGCTTCGAACGGGCGCGAAAGTATAGCATCCGCTTCGTCCGGATTAGATGCGAAGAAGCGGAACTTGGACGCGACACGGCGCCCTGTTCCCGGTCCCATTGCGGCATCCACATCTCTCTCGAATTCATCGAGCGGCTGGGCGCGATAGGTGATCTGGCGCCCCAACCATAGGCTCATCCGCGATACCAGCTCCTTGCCTGTCACGCTGTCTGGCCCGGCGATGCGATAATCGCCGGAATGGATGCCGTGTGCGAGCAGGGTCATGGCCGCGCGGGCGCAATCGTCGACCGAAGTCCAGGCGATGCGCTGGGATTCCGCGATCGGTGGCGCGAAAACACCCTCCTCGACGATATCTTTCAGGGCGGATGGTTTCAGCAGATTGTCGAGATACATGGTGGGACGCACGATGCAGAACGGCAGGTCTGATCGGCGGACAATATCCTCGATCATCGCATTGGCGACGAAGCTCGGTTCCTCGCAAGGCGCGGGACGACTGGCGCTTGCGAGCTTCAGGACAACGGATTTCAGGCCGCATGCGATCGACGCCGATACCGCATTCTCGGCCTGGATGCGCATGTCGTCCTGCGATCCGATGGGAATTTGCATCACGGCATGGGCGATGCCGGCGCCGGCGGCGCGAAGCGAGGCGGGATCGCGAAGATCCCCTTCGACAAGTTCGACGCCAATGGCGGGGAGCGCCGGGACGCGTTTGCGATCCCGAACGAGCGCTCTCACCTTAAAGCCCCGGCGAAGCGCAGCGCGAACGACGGCGCCGCCCTGCACGCCACCGGCGAGATAGATGAGGATGGGTTGGGATTTATCGATAGCAGACATGAAACAACTCCTTCGAAAAAGGTCTGCTGAAGGAGCTTTGTCATATGGCTGCCCAACAGACCCGGAACGCGCACGGGGCGCGGGGACCGTCGGGGTATCTCACGCTAAGCGTGGAACAGAGCTTCTCCCAGGGAGAAGGGCCTGGGCCTACCGAGACCAAGCCAGCCATTTTCGACAGGTGAGGTTTACGGCAGACGCGGCGTCGGCGTCAATCGAAAGATGCGAGGCCAACCTGCCCATTTATCTCTTGCGGGCCACGATGTAAGGGCTGATGTCATCTCCCTTTGTCGCATGGTTTTCCATGGCGAGAATGTCGAAGCCTGCGGCAGATATTTGCGCCGCGAGTTCTGATGCCCGGAAAACGCCGGCATAGGGTGCCTTGCCGAGCGCACGCATCGCGGGCAGTAGCGCCAGCCGAATGAGCGGATTCATCTCGCCGACGCAGGGGGTCTTGGAGATCAACAAGCCCTCCGTAGCAAGCAAGCCGTGAATCTGACGAAGCGTGCCGGAGAGATCGCGGACGAGATGTAAATAGTTGAATCCGAGAACGGCATTGAATTGCGCCGGGCCGGGCGCGATCGTTTGGGCGGTCGCGACCCTGAAGACAAGAGTCGGTATCGGCTCGGCGATATATCGCTCATTGGCGATTGCGATCATTTCTGAGGAGATATCCGTCGCAAGATATTCTCGAACGCCGCTCGCGAGTTGGAGCGCGGTCGTTCCGGTGCCGCAGCCAAGCTCCAGCACTCTATCGCCCGCCACAAGCAAGGCTCGAGTGCGGCCGAGCGTCCGCTCGTATGCTGCTTGATCCGCGATAGCGCCCCTGGCGTAATTGCGTGAGGCCCGATCCCAGAAACGGGCGTCGCTCGCTGTGCTCATGAAGGTCGTCTTTCCCGATTATCGCTCTTCGGCATTCCAGCCCGCTCCCATCGCGACAAAGGCCGTCAGGATCTTAAGGCGTGCCAAGGTCCTTCAGTGGCGAAGTCCGAGGTGGGGGCAGACAGCAGCGATTTGATCCGCTCAGCGTCCTCGGGCGTTGCCGGATTGTAGACGACCATGCTCAGATCCGTTCGCCCGTCGACCGAGAAGGCCGAGTATTCAAACGAGAGCGGGCCGAGAACCGGATGGCGTATATGCTTGACGGCTTCGGTGTGCGTGCCGGGAACATCGTTATCCCGCCACATGGCCCTGAATTCGGGGCTGAGGCGGCACATTTCAGCGACGAAGGGTTCGATCTGGGTCGCAGCGCCCGCGCGGGCCGCATCGATACGGAATGCGCCCAGGGTGAAGCGCGCCACGCTTTCCCAGTCATATTGCGCGGCGCGGGCGCGCGGATCGAGGAAGATGAAACGCAGAATATTGCGCTTGTCCGGCGGCAGGGATTCGTAATCGACCAGCATCACGCGCGACGCCTGATTCCAGGCGATGACGTCCCAGGTGGCGGTTCGGATAAGGGCCGGGCACGGTTCGAGGGCATCGAGCACGCGCTGAAGCCGCGGCGTCACGCTGTCATTCCTGCGATAATGCGCTTCGGGCGGCCGGCCGAGACCGAGCAGGAACAGATGCTCCCGCTCCACTTCCGTCAGCATCAGCGCGCGAGCGATCCGGTCGAGCACGTCAGCCGAGGGCGCGCCGCCGCGGCCCTGTTCCAGCCATGTATACCATGTCGGGCTGATATTGGCGCGCTGCGCCACTTCCTCGCGCCGCAGTCCGGGCGTCCGCCGTCGTTCCGAAGCAAAGCCGAGGACGGATGGATCGAGTTTGGAGCGTCGGTCCCTGAGATAGGTTCCGAGCAGGTTCTCAGTGTCGAGCAGGTCGGTCATCCTGTTAGTGCTTTTACTATGATAAGGTCACTACTTTACCAGAATAAGCGATAAGCTCAGATTTGTCTCCAACGAAAAAAGGAGACTATGTTCATGCGTGTATTCGTAACTGGCGCCACCGGAAATATCGGTTCGAATGTCGTCAGGGAGCTGATCGCGGCCGGCCATCAGGTGCTCGGTCTTTGCCGCTCCCAGGAGAAAGCGGCGGCGCTCGCTGCTGCCGGCGCCGAGGTTCTTCATGGAACACTTGAGGATATGGAGGTTCTCAAGAGCGGCGCTTCGCAGTCCGATGGTGTCATCCATCTCGCCTTCAACCACGATTTCTCGAGATTTGCCGCGAATTGCGAGGACGATCGCCGCGTCATCGCGACGCTTGCCATGGCGCTTGCGGGTTCCGCCCGGCCGCTTGTGATCACCTCGGGAACGCCGATTGCCAATACCGTGCCGGGTGAACCCGCCAGGGAAGACAACGCGATCGTCGGTTCGGACAAGCACCCCCGGGCAGCTTCCGAGGAGGCGGCAATCCTCGCCAGCGAGATCGGCGTCAACGTTTCGGTCGTGCGCCTGCCGCAGGTGCATGATCCCGTCACTCAGGGGCTCATAACGCCTTTGATCGAGATATACAGGCAGAAGGGCGTCTGCGCCTATGTTGGAGACGGGCAAAGCCGTTGGCCGGCCGCGCATTTTTCCGACGTCGCTCGCCTCTATCGCCTCGTTGTCGAACGCGCAGAACCGGGCGCCAGATATCATGCGGTCGGGGAAGAGGGTGTGCCGATGCGCGATATTGTCGAAACTATCGGTCGTCGCCTGAACCTGCCGGTCAAATCCGTCGACAAGGAAGAAGCCGGGAATTATTTCGGTTGGCTGTCCTTATTCGCCGGCCACGATATGCCTGCCTCCAGCGCCAAAACGCGGCAAAAACTGGGCTGGGAGCCGGCTGGCCCGAAGCTCCTTGACGATCTCGCCGAATTGCGGCTGGTCGGCGCGTGACACTGTTCATCTCCAAGCCCGGCTAGGGGTAGCCTGCCGGAGGAGATCAAGAGCCAATCTTATGCCGAGTCTACTCCAGACGCGGATGCTGCTAAGACTTGCCAGGGCTCTCAATCAGTGAGCCCTGGCGCGCAATATGATCGACGAACCGCAGCAGCAGCGGGTTTTTGTCGTTGCTGCGCCAGCACAAGCCAACCGGCCAGCGAGATTCCGGGCCGGACAGCTGCCATTGCCGCGTACGCCCGCCCAATGCTTCCACACCCTGTAAGGGAAGGAACGCCGCTCCCAGTCCGGCTGCGACGACGGCATGGACAGTCAGTATATCGTCGGCGTATTGAATGATGCGCGGTTCGAAGCGCGATGCCGCGCACCACCTTACGATCTGCGCATCCAGCCCCGATCCACGACCCGGCGACAGGGCAACGAAGCCAAGATCGTTGAGTGCCGATAGCCGGTTCAGGGGTGGTTCATCCATGGCAAACGGCAGCACAAGCGCCAGCCGTTCCTCAAGCAACGGCATGAAGGATAGCTCTTCCGCATCCGCGGGGGCACGGCAAAAGCCGGCATCGAGCCTCCCGTCGAGCAGGCGCTGATGCTGCTCGCTCGAGGGCAGGTCGTCGAGCATGATCTGGCAGTCGGGCGTCGCCGCCCGGAAGTCGGCAATCAGCCGAGGGGCGAGAATAAGCGTCGAAATACCGAATGCAATATCGAGGAGGCCGGCCAGACCAGCATTGGCGCGGCGCATCCGGGCGTCGACCTCATCGCTCAATCGCAGCAGCTTGTGCGCTTCTTTCCTGAGCAGCTTGCCGAGTACGGTCAGTTTTGCGCCATGTCGCCCGCGCTCGAACAGCTCTCCACCAACCGTCGCCTCCAGGGTCTGGATCTGTTTCGACAAGGTCGATTGCGTAACAAACAGCTTGTCTGCCGCCTTGCCGTAATGACCGGCGTCGGCGAGCAGGACGAAGGAGCGGAGTAACTTAAGATCCATTCGATTTACGACTTAAATGCATCGAAGATCTCATTTTACGGAATGAAAGCTCTATGGTCAAATTGCTCTCAGACAAAGCATCAGGAGCAACGACGATCATGTTGAAAGTATCTTCCGTCCAGTTTCAGCACCGGGCGAGTGACAAGGCCTACAACCTCGACCGCCTCACCACCCTTGCGCGGCAAGCGACTAACGACGGCAGTCAGCTGGTGGTGTTTCCGGAGATGTGTATCTGCGGCTACTGGCACGTTCCCAAGCTCGACGCCACGGCTATCCGTGCGCTCGCCGAGCCTCTCTCCGGTCCGTCCATCTCTTACGTCGCCGGGCTGGCGCGCGAACTCGGCATCGGCATCGGCGCCGGCTTCCTGGAGATTAGCGACGATGACGCAGTCTACAATTCCTATGCGATGTGTCTGCCAGATGGACAAATTCACTGCCATCGCAAACTTCATGCCTGGGAGCATCGCGCCATATCGAGCGGCGATCGGTACACCGTCTTCGATACCCCGTGGGACATCCGCGTCGGCATCCTGATCTGCTGGGACAACAATCTCATCGAAAACGCCCGTGCGACGGCCTTGCTCGGTGCGGAGCTTCTGATCGCGCCGCATCAGGCCGGCGGCGGCCAGTCCGTCAGCCCGCACGGCATGAAGCGGATACCGGTCGAAAAGTGGATTCGTCGCCATGAAGATCCGCAGGCGATCGAAGACGAAATTCGTGGGCCGAACGGCCGCGAATGGTTCATGCGCTGGCTGCCGTCACGCGCGCACGACAACGGCATGTTCCTCATCTTCAGCAACGGCATCGGCCAGGACGAAGAGGAGGTGCGGACGGGGAATGCCATGATCCTCGATCCCTATGGGCGCATCCTGGCGGAAACCTGGGCGGCCGATGATGCGATCGTCAGCGCCGAGCTGGACCTGGCACTGCTTGACAAATGCACCGGCCAACGTTGGATCCGCGGGCGCCGCCCCGAGCTCTACGGCATCTTCACACAGCCCGATCCGGGCGGTCTATCGCCCATGGATGCCCGTTATTCGGAGGCCCCGACGCGAAAGGCCGCGCGCATCACGGAGACGAAGTGAGGACATCGTAAGGCGAACCTGCTTCCGGCCGTGTCGGGCGCTTTGATCGAAGACAGGGGCCGCAAAGCGGAGTTATTCTGCGCCATCGCTCGCTCGCCGCCCGGGGCCTATCAGTAGGCCTTGCCTGTCGGGCTCATCGCGAAACGCTTTCTCATGGGACTGTTATCGGATTTTCGAAAGGCCGATAACGGTCCCTTGGTGTTTGCGATGCTCTACTGGAGTTCTTCTTGCACAAGCAAATGAGCGGACGCCACAGCGGCGATCTCCCAAACGCTTTAGTTTTTTAGTGAAATCAATGCCAAATGGCGGACAAGGTGGGATTCGAACCCACGGTACGCTTTCACGCACACACGCGTTCCAGGCGTGCGCCTTAAACCACTCGGCCACCTGTCCTTCTTAGGCGTTTCGCACCCGCTCGGGGCGCAAATCGTCGGAACGGCGCGATATATACCGATGAATTCCAAGCAATCAACCCGAATCTGACAGATTTTTGACTTATCGGCGCAAAACTCTGTATCTCGCCCCCATTGCGCTTATTTTGCGGCCAACTTATCTATGGAGATAGATGAAGCGGCGATAGACGGATTGGCCCTTTTAGGGCTGCAAGTAGTGAGTATCCGGAGGGAGTGATGCGTTTCCTGTTGCGTTTTGCCAGCCTCGTCGCGCTGGTGGTTGCGGTTATCGCCGGAACCATCGATTCCATTCAGTCGGTCGCCTCTTCGGCGGTAGTGTTGACCCCGATGGGCGATGCCTGGAATGATGTCAGCCCATCATCGCTGGCGACGGTTCGCTCGGCGATCGCTTATTATGTTCACCCGCGCTTCTATGACATGGCGATGCAATGGCTGCTGTTTCAGCCGGCATTCGCCGTCTTCCTGATCCTCTCCTTGCTGCTGTGGATGGTTGCCTATAAGCGGCCCGCGGCACCCGGGCGGCTAGGCGCCTGAACTCTCTGTCGAGGGTGTTTTATCCTGCCCCATTCCGGGAATTCGGACTGACGGCAGCGCATGTCTCGCAGGGGCCGCGAGTGTGTCGAAAATGGTTTGACCCTTGGTTGCAGGCTGTCGCGTAGCCGCCATTTTGATCGATTAAATTGCAGTTTGAGGGCGAAATCGTTTAAAAAACGGCTACTTTGAGCAGGTTTTCAGCAATTCCCACAAATCTTTACCAACTGAAAAATTTCTCGTGAATTTTTCATGCAGCCATGCAAGGATGCGCGCCAGCTTGGCCTCGGGGGAGGCTGGCGGTTCCGCAGACATGCCCGGTTAACGGGCTTGCGGGAGGACCCAACAAGATAGCAACAACAGGGCTGCGACTCATGAAAAAATCCCTTCTGACCCTTTTCGCCTTGGCTGCCATGTCGGCGACGGCGCTTGCGGCCGACATCAAGCCGGCGATCGTCTACGGTACAGGCGGCAAGTTCGACAAGTCCTTCAACGAAGCAGCCTATAACGGCGCCGAAAAGTTCAAGAAGGAAACCGGTATCGCTTATCGCGACTTCGAGCCGACGGGCGACACCCAGGGTGAGCAGGCGCTCCGCAACTTTGCCAGCAAGGGTTTCAATCCGGTTATCGCCGTTTCGTTCGCCTGGACCTCGGCCCTCCAGAAGGTTGCCGCTGAATATCCGAAGACCGAATTCGTGCTGATCGACGACAGCCTCGATCTGCCGAACGTTCGCTCGGTCAAGTTCAAGGAAAACGAAGGCTCCTACCTCGCCGGCGTCATGGCTGCCATCGCATCGAAGTCCGGCAAGGTCGGCTTCGTCGGCGGCATGGACATTCCGCTGATCCGCAAGTTCGAGTGCGGCTATGAGCTGGGTGCACGCGCCACCAATCCGAAGATCGAAGTCTTCCAGAACATGACCGGCACGACCGGTGCTGCCTGGAACGACCCGGTTCGCGGCGGCGAGCTCACCAAGAACCAGATCGACCAGGGCGCTGACGTTGTTTACGCGGCTGCTGGCGCAACCGGCCTCGGTGTGCTGCAGACCGCTGCCGACAACAAGAAACTCTCGATCGGCGTCGATAGCAACCAGAACTACCTGCATCCGGGTTCGGTTCTGACCTCCGTCGTCAAGCGCGTCGACCTCGCTGTTTACAACGCCTTCAGCGACGCCAAGAACGGCAAGTTCACGGCTGGTATCCAGAACCTCGGCCTGAAGGAAGACGGCGTCACCGTCGCCATGGACGACAACAACAAGCCGCTCGTTACCGCGGACATGCAGGCTGCTGTCGACAAGGCGCGGGCCGATATCATCGCTGGCACCGTCAAGGTCCACGACTATCTGACCGACAACGCCTGCCCGAAGAACTGATATGAAACAAGGGCGTATGACGAAGCAAACCGTCATACGCCCTTTTCTTATCCGGAATCTGGTTTCTGGAGCCTGCTATAGTGAGCCAATCACCTGCCATCGAGCTCGTGGGCATCGACAAGAAGTTCGGTGCTGTCCACGCCAATAAAGATATCAACCTGACCGTCGCCAAAGGCTCGATCCACGGGATCATCGGCGAAAACGGTGCCGGGAAATCGACTCTCATGTCGATCATCTACGGATTCTATCAGGCCGACAGCGGCGAGATCCGCATCAACGGCAATCCCATAGCCATCCGCGACAGCCAGACGGCGATATCGGCCGGCATCGGCATGGTGCACCAGCACTTCATGCTCGTCGACAATTTCACCGTCCTTGAAAATGTGATGCTGGGCGCCGAAGGCGGCGCGCTTCTCGCCAAGGGCGTGGCTGCGACGCGGGCCGAGCTTAGCCGGCTCGAGAAGGATTACGGCCTCGAGGTCGATCCCGATGCATTGATCGAGGAGCTTCCGGTCGGTCAGCAGCAGCGCGTCGAAATTCTGAAGGCGATGTATCGCGGCGCCGAGATCCTTATTCTCGACGAGCCCACCGGCGTTCTGACGCCGGCTGAAGCCGATAATCTCTTCCGCATCCTCCGCGTGCTGCGCGACCAGGGCAAGACGATCATCCTCATCACCCACAAGCTGCGCGAAATCATGGCGATCACCGATACGGTATCGGTCATGCGCCGTGGCGAGATGGTCGCGACCCGCAAGACGGCGGAAACCACCGTCGAGGAACTGGCCGAATTGATGGTCGGCCGCCGCGTGCTGTTGCGCGTGGAAAAGGGCGCCCCCAATCCGGGCGAGGTTCTGCTGTCGGTACGCAACCTCACCGTCAAGGATGGTCGCGGCGTGACCATGGTCGACAACGTCTCCTTCGATGTCCGCGCCGGCGAGATCGTCGGCATTGCCGGCGTTGCGGGTAACGGCCAGTCGGAATTGCTGGAGGCCATCGCCGGCATTCGCAAACCGGCGTCGGGCGAAATCCTTCTGCACGGCAAGCCGATCGGCAATGCCGATCCCGCGGCGCTGCGCGAACTCGGCCTTGCCCACATTCCGGAAGATCGCCACCACATGGGCCTCGTCCTCAAATTCGAGGAATATGAGAATTCCATGCTCGGCTATCATCGCGACCGCAAATACGGACGCGGCGGGATGCTCGATCTCGAGGCCATGCGCAAGGATGCCATCGAGAAGATCGAGAAATATGACATCCGCCCACCGAATGCTCGGCTGAAGACAGCCAATTTCTCCGGCGGCAACCAGCAGAAGATCGTCGTCGCCCGCGAAATCGAGCGCGATCCGAAGGCTTTGCTGATCGGCCAGCCGACGCGCGGCGTCGACATCGGCGCCATCGAGTTCATCCATCGCCGCATTATCGAGATGCGCGACGCCGGCAAGGCTATCCTGCTGGTTTCGGTGGAGCTGGATGAGATCCGTGCGCTTTCGGACCGTATCCTCGTCATGTTCGCCGGCCACATCGTCGGTGAAAAGTCGGCTGAGGCCGGTGAACAAACACTCGGCCTGATGATGGCCGGCATTGCCGCGTGAGGCGCTTATGAGCACGGCTTCCGTTCCGCTCCCCAATTGGATCAACTACGGTTTGATCCCCATTCTCAACCTGCTCGTTGCCTTCCTGATCTCAGGCCTCGTGGTCTGGCTCATCGGCGAGAGCCCGCTCGACGCGCTCGTCCTGCTCCTGCAGGGCGCACTCGGCAGCGGCGAAGGCATCGGCTTTACACTGTACTACGCCACGAGCTTCATTTTCACCGGCCTCTCGGTCGCAGTCGCTATCCATGCCGGCCTGTTCAACATCGGCTCGGAAGGTCAGGCCTATGTCGGCGGTCTCGGCTGTGCGCTGGTGGCGCTGACGCTCGACAATTACGTGCCCTGGTACGTGACGATGCCGTTCGCGGTCATCGGTGCGGCGATTTTCGGGGCACTCTGGGCCTTCATTCCCGCTTGGCTGCAGGCCAAGCGCGGCAGTCACGTCGTCATCACCACGATCATGTTCAATTTCATCGCATCGGCGATGATGAACTTCTTGCTGGTGCATGTTCTGATCGTGCCGGGCAAGATGGCGCCTGAAACCCGCACCTTTCTGGAGGGTGGCCAGTTGCCGAAGCTCGGCTGGCTGATGGATATGTTCGGCTCGACCATCGGTGCGGCGCCGCTCAATGTGTCCTTCCTGATTGCGCTTGTCATGTGCGTCCTCGTCTGGGTGCTCGTGTGGCGCACCAAGCTCGGCTATGAAATGCGCACGCTCGGCCTCAGCCCGACAGCTGCCGTTTATGCCGGCATTCCCTACGCCCGTACCGTCGTCATCGCGATGCTGATCTCGGGTGGTCTCGCCGGCATGATGGCGCTCAATCCCGTCATGGGCTCGTCGGCCCGCCTACAGGTCGAGTTCGTCCTCGGCGCCGGTTTCGTCGGCATCGCCGTGTCGCTGATGGGGCGCAATCATCCCTTGGGCATCATCCTTGCGGCAATCCTGTTCGGGGTTCTCTATCAGGGCGGCGATGCGCTGTCCTTCGATATGCCCAACATCACGCGCGATATGATCGTTGTGATCCAGGGTCTCGTCATCCTGTTTGCCGGCGCGCTTGAATATATGTTCCGACCCGCGCTTGTGCGCATCTATCATACATTCGCCAGGACGTGAGGATCGGACAATGGAATATTATGATCTCCTCATCAGCATACTTGGCTCAACCATCCGCCTGTCGATTCCGCTGATCTTCACCGCGCTGGCGGGCCTGTTTTCCGAGCGCGCCGGCATCTTCGATATCGGTCTCGAAGGCAAGATGCTGGCGTCCGCCTTCGCCGCAGCCTGCGTTGCCGCCATCAGCGGCTCGCCCTGGGCGGGCCTCGGCGCCGGCATCGTCGTTTCGGTCCTTGTCGGCCTGTTGCATGGCTTCGCCTCGATTACCAATCGCGGCAATCAGATCGTTTCGGGCGTTGCCATCAACTTCCTGATGGCCGGCTTGACCATCGTTCTCGGTCAGGCCTGGTTCGGGCAGGGCGGTCGTACGCCGACGCTTCCGGGTACTGCGCGCTTTTCCGCAATTACTCTGCCGGGCGTCGACGCGATCCGCGGCGTGCCGATCATCGGGCCGCTCTACGCCAACGTCATCTCCGGCAACAATATCCTGACCTATCTCGCCTTCCTGGCGGTGCCGATTTCCTGGTGGATCCTTTACCGCACCCGTTTCGGCTTGCGGCTGCGCGCTGTGGGTGAAAATCCGGGCGCCGTCGATACCGCCGGCATTTCCGTCGAATGGCTGCGCTACCGGTCGTTGATCGCTGCCGGCATTCTCTGCGGCTTCTCGGGTACCTATCTTGCCATCGCCCAGTCGGCTGCCTTCATCAACAACATGTCGGCGGGCAAGGGCTATATTGCTCTGGCCGCACTGATCTTCGCCAAATGGAAGCCGGTGCCCGTCATGTTCACCTGCCTGTTGTTCGGCTTCCTCGATGCCTTCGCCAACTTCATGCAGGGCAAGTCAATTCCGGGCATGGGCGAGGTGCCGGTACAGATTTTCCAGGCGCTGCCCTATATCCTCACCTGCATCCTGCTTGCAGGCTTTATCGGCGTCGCCAAGCCTCCGAAGGCTGGTGGCGTTCCCTATACCAAGGAGCGCTAGTCCATGTCGCACGATCTGTTCGAAGCCGCGCGCGGGGCGATGGCTTTCGCGCATGCCCCCTATTCGAAATTTCCCGTCGGCGCGGCTATCCGCGCCGAGGACGGCAAGATCTATGCCGGCGCCAATATCGAGAACCTGTCCTTCCCGCAGGGTTGGTGCGCCGAGCCGACTGCGATCAGCCACATGATCATGGGTGGCGCCAAGAAGATCGTCGAGATGGCCGTCATCGCGGAAAAGCTGCCGCTCTGCCCGCCCTGCGGCGGCTGCCGGCAGAAGATCGCCGAATTTGCCAGTAAGGAAACGCGCATCTATCTTTGCGACGAAACCGGCGTGAAGAAGACCATGACCATGGAAGAGATGCTGCCTTTCAGCTTTGAAACCGAGATACTCGGATGAGCGCGGCCATAGACATTCTCACGGAGAAGCTCGGTGACCTGAGGCCGCGCTGTGGCATCATTCTCGGCTCCGGTCTCGGTACGCTGGTCGATCAGGTCGCGGACGCAGTGCGCATTCCCTATGCCGATCTGCCCGGCTTCCCGGTCAGCGCGGTTTCCGGCCACGCCGGGACATTGGTGGCAGGCAAACTCGGCGATGTGCCCGTTATCATGCTGTCGGGCCGCGTGCATTACTATGAGCAGGGCGATGCCAATGCCATGCGTGTGCCTATCGAGACATTGAAGGCTCTCGGTGTCGACACGTTGATCCTGACCAATTCCGCGGGATCGCTGCGCGAGGAGATGCCGCCCGGGTCGGTGATGCAGATTACCGACCACATCAACTATTCCGGCATGAACCCGCTGATCGGCGAGGAGAGCGATAAGCGCTTCGTCGGGATGACCAGCGCCTATGACATCGACCTGATCATGCGCATGCGCAAGGCCGCTGAAAAGGCTGAGATCAAGCTGTCACACGGCGTCTATATGTGGTTCTCGGGGCCGAGTTTCGAAACGCCTGCCGAAATCCGCATGGCTCGCATCCTGGGTGCCGATGCCGTCGGCATGTCGACGGTGCCGGAAGTCATTCTGGCACGTCTTTTCGGTCTGAGGGTTGCCGCCGCCTCCGTCATCACTAACTATGGTGCTGGCATGACCGGCGGCGAGCTCTCGCATGACGAGACGAAAGACATGGCTCCGGTCGGTGGCGCACGTCTCGCTGCCATTCTGAAAGAGATGATTGCAGACGAAGGAGACCCACAATGACGAGCCATTCCCTGAGAGAAACGGCGGCCGTTGCGCTTTCCCTTCTCGATCTGACCAATCTCAAGGACGATTGCACGCCCGCACAGATCGAGACGCTCTGCGCCCGCGCGCAGTCGCCCTATGGCAATACCGCCGCGATTTGCATCTGGCCACGTTTCGTGGCGCAGGCCCGCGGCATTCTCGGCACCGATCACGCCGTGAAGATTGCGACTGTGGTGAATTTTCCGGCCGGCGACATGGAAGTGGCCGATGTTGCGGCGGAAGCCCGTGAAGCTATCGCCGATGGTGCCGACGAGATCGATCTGGTCATTCCCTATCGCGCATTTCTGGCCGGCAACGAGCAGGCCGTCACCGACATGGTGACCGCCATCAAGGCGGAGTGCAAGGGACCGGTCATCCTGAAAACCATTCTGGAAACCGGCGAGATCAAGGATGCGGCGCTGATCCAGCGCGCTTCGGAACTCGCGATCGATGCGGGCTCCGATTTCATCAAGACCTCCACCGGCAAGGTCGCGGTCAATGCGACGCTCGAGGCCGCTGACATCATGTTGCGGGCGATCCGCGCCAGCGGTCGCAAGGTTGGCTTCAAGCCGGCCGGCGGCATCGGCTCGGTTGCCGACGCGGCTCTCTATCTGAGCCTGGCCGAAACCATCATGGCGCCCGATTGGGCCATGCCTTCGACCTTCCGCTTCGGCGCATCGAGCTTGCTCGACGATATCTCGAACGTGCTGGCGGGCGGGGAGTCGAAAACGGCGTCTTCGGGCTATTGATCCATGATCCCGCAGGAAATCATCCGGCTGAAGCGTAACGGCGCCGAGCTTTCGGCTGCCGATATCGATACGTTTATCGGCGCACTGGGTCGTGGAGAGCTGGCCGAAAGCCAGATAGGCGCCTTCGCCATGGCCATCTGGTTTCGCGGCATGACCCGCGACGAGACCGTGGCCCTGACGCTCGCCATGGCCCGCTCCGGCGATACGCTGTCCTGGAAAGGGATCGGCAAGCCGATCGCGGACAAGCATTCTACAGGCGGCGTCGGCGACAACGTCTCGCTGATGCTGGCTCCAATCGCTGCTGCCTGCGGTCTTGCCGTGCCGATGATCTCGGGTCGTGGCCTCGGCCATACCGGCGGCACGCTCGACAAGCTTGAGTCCATTCCCGGCTATGGCATCACGCCGGACGCTGCCCGCTTCCGCAAGGTGGTCGATGAGGTGGGTTGCGCCATTATCGGCCAGACCGGCGCCTTGGCGCCCGCCGACGGCAAGCTCTATGCGGTGCGCGATGTGACCGCGACCGTCGATTCCGTGCCGCTGATCACCGCCTCCATCCTGTCGAAGAAACTGGCGGCGGGACTGGAAACGCTGGTGCTCGACGTCAAGATCGGTAGCGGCGCTTTCATGACCTCTCAGGAAGAGGCAGAGACACTGGCGCGCTCGCTGGTGGAGGTCGCAAACGGCGCAGGCGTCAAGACCTCGGCCCTGATCACCGACATGAACCAGCCGCTGGCCGATGCAGCGGGCAATGTGGTCGAGCTTCGAAACTGCCTGGATTTCCTGAAGGGCAGCAAGGCAGGCACGCGACTTGAAACGGTCGTGCTGGCCTTTGCGTCCGAAATGTTGGTTCAGGTCGGCATCGCCAAGGAGACCATCGAGGCAGAGGGAAAAGCGCGCGACGCGCTGGCATCGGGCAAGGCGGCCGAGATTTTCAGCCGTATGGTGCATGGCCTTGGCGGACCGGCCGATCTGCTTGAAAATCCCGATCGCTATCTGGTGAGCGCGCAGGTGCGGAAGCCCGTTCTTGCTGTGGCCGATGGCTGGCTCGGCGCCTGCGATGCACGCGCGATCGGCATGAGCGTGATCGACCTCGGCGGCGGCCGTCGCCGCCCGCAGGACAAGATCGATCATCGTGTCGGCTTCGGCGATATCCTGCCGCTCGGCACCAAAGTCAGCAGAGGCGACCGTATCGCGACGGTTCACGCCGTCGACGAGGCGAGCGCCGAGAAGGCCGCGGCCGATCTGTCAGCCAATTATCGTATCGTTGAAACGGCACCAGACTTGCCGCCTGTCATCGTCAGCCGGATCTGATTTGGCAGCTTACTGTTTCAGCTGCATCGTCCCGTTCTGAACGTTGTAAGAGTTCAGGTTCTTCAGGAAGCTCATGCCGATCAAGGTCGATGTCGAAAGAGCGCCGTCTTTCGATACGACTGCGTCGACATCGCGAACTCTTATGTTGCCGATCTCCAGGCGGCTAAGCTTGACGAGCGCTACCTTGGACGGACCGTTTGCGGTTTGGACCGTATAACGGTAGTCGAGGTCAAGGCTGCTGAAGCCGAGACCGCGCGCGGTGCTTTCGTTGATTGCGACATAGGTCGCTCCGGTATCGATCATCCCGTGCACGGTGCGGCCGTTGATCGTGAAATCGCCCTGATAATGTCCGTTTGCATCGGCACGCAGCAGGACGCTGCCATAGGATGCTGGAGCCTCGATCTTCTGCGGAGCAAGTGAAACCGCTGCCACCGGTGCCGGTTTTTCGGTGCCGACGCCAAAGCCGTTGACAAGCATCGGCACCTGGGTGGCGGCTGCTGCGATAATACCGGCAAAGACGAGAACGCGAACGAGCATCGGCAAAGCCCCTCCTGAGGGCCATGCCATATCTAAGCCAAGTTTGCTGAAATGCTGCTAAGGCAATCAATAAAAAGCCCGGCAGTTGAATACTGCCGGGCCCTAAAAGAGTATAACGCCGAACTTTACTTCGTGCCGTACATACGGTCGCCGGCATCGCCGAGACCGGGCACGATATAGCCCAGCTCGTTGAGGTGGCTGTCGATGGCTGCGGTGAAAACCGGAACATCGGGATGCGCCTTGCGGAAGTTGGCTATACCTTCGGGAGCTGCCAGGAGGCAGAGGAAGCGAATATTGTGCGCGCCGCGCTCCTTCAGCTTGTCGATGGCGGCAATCGAGGAATTGCCGGTCGCCAGCATCGGATCGACGACGATGATCAGACGCTCGGAGATATCCTCGGGCGCTTTGAAGTAATATTCGACCGGCTGCAGCGTTTCATGATCGCGGTAGACGCCGATGTGCGAAACGCGGGCCGACGGCACGAGATCGAGCATGCCTTCGAGAAGGCCGTTGCCGGCGCGAAGGATCGAGGCGAAGACCAGCTTCTTGCCCTCGAGGATCGGCGCGTCCATCGGCTGCATCGGCGTCTCGATGGTCTGGATCGTTAGTTCCAGATCGCGCGTGACTTCGTAGCAGAGCAGCGTCGAAATCTCGCGCAGCAACCGCCGGAAGCTGCCTGTCGACGTGTCTTTCTTGCGCATGATTGTGAGCTTGTGTTGCACAAGCGGATGATCGATGACAGTGACGCCGTCCATGGTTTCAGCCTTCCAATAATTCCGTGATATGAGATGTTTCTTTCACGGAAATCGCCTCCGGTGCAAGAAAATAGGCCGCTTTTCGAGATTTCATCCCCAATCAGCGGCCAAAACCATGATTTTACAGCTTCGCTAGCAAGGTTGCCCGCGTCGCCTCATCCACGAATGCCGCTTCGATCGCCGTGCGTGTCATCGCGTCGATCTCGCCGTCGCTGAAGCCGAAGGCTGACGATGCCAGTTCGTATTCGCGCTTCAGCGACGTGTGGAAGAAAGGCGGGTCGTCGGAATTGATCGTGACCTTTACACCGGCATCGCGCAGCTTGCGCAGCGGATGCGACTGGAAATCCGGGAAGACCTTGAGCGCGATATTGGAGCCGGGGCAGACCTCAAGCACGGTGCCGAGATCGGCAAGGCGCTTGACGAGATCTATATCCTCGATGGCGCGCACGCCATGGCCGATCCGCTGCGGGCGCACCAGATCAAGAGAGTCTGCGACGGAAAAGGCGCCGCAGACCTCTCCGGCATGGATGGTGAGACCGAGACCGGCCTCGCGGGCGATATCGAAGGCGCGGGCATAATCGGCCACGCGGCCCATGCGCTCTTCGCCCGCCATGTTGAAGCCAGTTATCAGCGGATTGTCGCTTTTCGCCGCGTATTCGGCCGCCTTCACCACGCGATCCGGGCCGAAATGGCGCTCGCCCGTTACGATCAGCCGCGCCTCGATACCGGTCTTTGCCTTGGCGGCACGGATGCCGGCGGAAACGCCCGCCATATAGGCGTCGGCACCAAGGCCGATGCGGTCGCCATGATCGGGCGAAACGATAAGCTCGCTATAGATCGTGCCGATGCCCGCAAGCTCCTCGAGGTAGGTTTCCGTCAGCAGCGCGTAGTCTTCCTCAGAGCGGTAGACCTCGGAGACCTTGTCGTAGCAGACGAGGAATTCGGCAAAATCCTTCCAGAGGTAGGTGCCATCCTTCAGGAAAGCGCCGGTATCGACGCCGTATTTTTGCGCCTGCGCGAGCGTCAGTGCCGGCGGAGCCGCTCCTTCCAGATGGCAATGCAGCTCCACTTTCTTCAAATGCGATGTCAAAGGAAACTCCTCCCATGCGGCCCTGCCGCTATTCCCAGATGTCGTGCGACCGTCTCGCCGATGTCGGCATAGGTCTGGCGGATGCCGATGGAGCGCGAGCGAATGCCGGGTCCGTAAGCCATCACCGGGACACGCTCGCGTGTATGATCCGTGCCACGCCAGGTCGGGTCGCAACCATGATCCGCCGTCAGTACAACGAAATCACCGGCCTTCAGCTTCTTATGGACTTCGGGCAGCCGCGCGTCGAAGGCTTCGAGTGCCGCGGCATAGCCCGGCACATCGCGTCGATGGCCGTAGAGCATGTCGAAATCGACGAAATTGGTGAAGACCAGATCGCCGTCCTCGGCTTCGTCCATAGCCTGTAGCGTCGCATCCATCAGCGCCATGTTGCCGTTGGCCTTGATGACCCGGGATACGCCCTGATGCGCGAAGATATCGCCGATCTTGCCGACGGCATGTACGGTGCGCTTGGCCTTGACCAGCCTGTCGAGCAGGGTTGGCTCCGGCGGCAGGACGGAGAAATCGCGTCGGTTGCCCGTCCGCTCAAAGGTTGCCACGGTCTCGCCGACAAAGGGGCGCGCGATGACGCGGCCGATATTGTAGGGATCGAGCAGGGTGCGGACGATCTGGCAAAGGGCGATCAGCCGGTCGAGGCCGAAATGCCGTTCGTGAGCGGCGATCTGGAAGACGGAATCGGAGGACGTGTAGCAGATCGGCTTGCCGCTGCGGATATGCTCTTCTCCGAAGCTGGCGATGACATCGGTGCCGGAGGCATGGCAATTGCCGAGAATGCCGGGCAGATCTGCCGCCTCGCAGATGGCCTTCACCAGTTCAGCCGGGAAGGCATCACCTTCGGTCGGGAAGTAGCCCCAGTCGAACATGACGGGCGTTCCGGCGATTTCCCAATGACCCGATGGCGTATCCTTGCCGCGTGAAACTTCACTGGCGCAGCCATAAAGGCCGTAAACTTTTTCCGGTTGCTGCATCCCGGCGGGATAGCTGCCCGACGCCGCCTTGGCGATCTCCAGCAGTCCTAGTCCCGACATGTTCGGCAGAACGAGCGGCCCCTGGCGTAAGCCATCGCGATCGGCAGCGCCTGCAGCGCAAAATTCGGCGATATGGCCGAGCGTATCGGAACCCTCGTCGCCATAAGTTGCGGCATCAGGCGCGCCGCCGACGCCAAAGGAGTCCAGAACGAAGAGAAAGGCGCGAGCCATAGATCACCCGATAAATACTATCGCACCCCGGATGGTCCGTCGGATGCTCTGGACGTCACCCATATAACGGAGGCATCGACTTGGCAATTTTCCGTTTTGGAGCGATTATCGAGGGGTGAACAAGTGCTGTATGTCAGCAATCGCTGCAGCTGATCGACGAGCCGATGCGCTGACGATAGTAATATTGCCGGCTGATGGTGATCTGGCTGCTGCCGTTCGGCAGGAGGTCGGAGCCGAAATTGATCAGCTGATACGGGATGGCAAGTTCGCTGCGGACGAGAAAGGTGCCCGCCTGGTTCATATTGTTCGGCACCGTCACGACACTGCCCGATACATAAGGAGCTTGGCCGGTCTGTGCCCAGGACCATGCCACAGTGGCTTTGCCATTGGCGTCGATTGCAATGCCGGTAAGCTTCAGCGTCAGGCCCGTGGTGCCATAGGGGGCAAAAATGGCAGCCGCAACAGAAGGCATGCCAGCAAGCACCGACTTGCTGACGCTTGATTGCTGGGAGATGATGTCGGCGATTGAGCCGGCCGAGCGGCTGGCACGCTTGGAGACATTGAGGCCGATGGTAAGCTGGACCGCACCGAGATAGAGCAGCAGCAAGACCGGGAAGAGAATGGCAAACTCGATCGCACCGACGCCACGCTCGTCGCGAGCAAAACGCCGCAAGATGCCGCGAGACGCAGTGGCCTTATCGATCATGTCCGGTTGGCCTTTCACGGATAGTTCTCGTTTTGAAAGGCGGCGGTCGCGACGATGAGATAGGTCGTCGGCATCGAACCGTCAGACGGGCGGATATTGGAAAGGTAGGGGCGCAGCAGATCGGTGATGACCTGCCAGCGATAGTAAGCGCGCACCATGTTCAAGGTCTTCGCGCCGCCGGGAGCGAAGACAAAGCCCTGGGTATTGATGTCGGAATACGGATTGGTCGACGATAGGCGAGGGATCGTCGTCGGCATCGAGGCGAAACTGGTGTAGCTTTCGACATCAAGATAAAGCCTGGAGGCCGTTGCCGCCGTCAATTCCGTAGCCGGGCAAGTAATCAGCACGGCGATTTCATTGCAGAACGCTGTGCGGAATTTCTGTTCCGTCGTGTAGGAGGACTTGTTGGGATCGACGGTAATCTGACCTGTTCTTATCTGGCGGGACAGTGTGTCGACAGCGTTCGATATGACTTGTTCGGCCGTAAAGGCGACGAAGGTCTCGATGATTGCGAAGACAATCAGGAAATAGGGAATGGCAAGCAGCGCGAATTCAATGGCTGCGGCGCCGTCCCGCGAGCCGACGAGTTCGCGCAAGCCTCTCCAGCCACGCCGCCGCGCCGGGCTCTTGTTCGCGAAAAGATCGTCGTCCGATATCATTGAACATCCGCAGTGATTTACATGCGGAGGAAACTAAAGATGCTTTCTTGATAATCCGTTTCTCTTCTCTCTTCATATTTAGAGGAAGGTGTGATTATCGATCGGAAGATTATTCTTATATAGTACTTTAGAATATTTGCGGTAAGCGATGGTGCTACTGACTGATCGGAGCGGGAGCGGCGGCGCTGTTGTTCTGCTGCGCATGCTGCTCGCAATTTGGTGTGCAGGACAATACTGCACGATCCGTCTGGCGGAACACGCGAACCGTATTGCCTTCATCGATCGAGACCAGGATCTGTTCGTCGACGATCGCGTTACCGTCGACATCGAGCAAGATGATGTTCGTCGTTCCAAAAGCGCGACCGGTTAGCACAATCGTCTTCGGGTCCGCGACGGTTGCATCGGCGACTTGAGCATTCCCGACAATGACTTTGCTGACGGGGCGATCAAGCTTCAATACGCGCGCATGGTCCATGTAGACGCGTAGCAGACGCTCTCCGGCTGCATGGGAAAGTTGCGGCATCAGGCCGGCCATGGCGACGATGCCGGCAAGAAATGCGGTTTTGCCGCCGATTGGCATGGGTTGGCCTCATCAAGCATAGGGCGAAGGGAATTGTCGGACAGAATGAGAAAGAATGGTGAATGAACGATTAAGGCGAGTACCGATAACTCGATTATGGTGCAAATGTCCCATATTCGGCTTCTATGCTCGCAGCTTCCAGCTGATCATGCGTTACTTTAAGACAAGTCCTATATAGCGCTAATATTCACACATATAATAAATTCTATTTCTCTGAAGAACTTCTTTAAAAAGTCGAGGAAGACGTCGAATGGATGTTAACTATTCTTTTTTAACTCAGATATTTATGGCTGATTAACCACTTTCTTTAAAGCGATGGAAACGGCGCCTGACTATGGTGCAACTCATCCGATCAACGGCAACAGTTGGCGGACGTGCTGTCAACAAATTGAGTGGAGTAAATTCATGTCCAAGCTTTTTTCGCGTTTCCTGAAGGATGAGTCGGGTGCGACCGCAATCGAATACGGCCTGATCGCTGCACTGATCTCGGTTGCCATCATCACCGGCGCAACCAGCCTGGGTAGCACGCTGAACAACACCTTCCGAAATATTTCGACGAAGATGACTTCGGCTTCCACCCAGTCCAACGGGTACTAAGGCATAATCACAATGCCTTGAAACCAACCCTTTTTTGCAAGGGCTGGCCGTTTCTTAACGAAAACCGTTCTCCCTGGCGAGCGGTTTTCGACATTTTTACCTGAGTGACAAAGGCGGAGTATCTACAATGCTCGAAATGGCAACATTGCTGATCTTCCCGCTCTGCATGTCGATCGCGGCGATCTCGGATCTGCTGACGATGACAATCCCGAATCGCGTGTCTCTGGTACTCGCGGTCTCGTTCCTTGTGCTGGCACCGATCTCAGGGCTTTCAGCTGTAGAAATCGGCATGCATTTTGCTGGCGCAGGTGCTGTGTTTTTCGTATGTTTCACATTATTTGCGCTGAATGTCATGGGCGGTGGCGATGCGAAGCTGCTCGCGGCTGCCGCGCTCTGGTTCGGTTTCGATAACTCCCTGATAGAGTTCTTGGTCTATGTCGGATTCATCGGCGGCGCGGTCACTGTTTTGGTTATAATGCTGAGATCGCAGGCCAGCATCATTATGGCCATTGGTCTCCCGTTGCCGCATTCACTAACCGTCGCCAAGAAAATCCCTTACGGCGTCGCCATCGCGGTTGGCGGCATGCTTGCCTTTCCTTCCTCTGGACTTCTGCTAGCGGCTACTCAAAAAGTGCTCTGAGTCCGGAGGCGGAGGAGTATAAATAGGCTTTTTGTGCAAGCGACACCTAATGTATATCAAGTAATCATGGTTAAATAACAATAAATGTAACCTACCATTAACCATAATTACACCAATTGCCGACCATTCTACGGGGCGAAGAATCCTGTTCCCCAAGGAATGTCCATGAAACCCGCTCGCATAATGATCCTCGCAGTCGCAGCTGTCGCCGCTGGTATGGCCGGCCTGCTGGCGATGCGTCTGGCCGGCAAGCGCGATATCGTGCCGCAGCAGATCGCGGCGGTGGTGGAAAAGGAAGCGACGGTCAATGTGCTCGTCGCAAGCGCCAATTTGTCCGTTGGCTCGCGTTTGAATGAGGGCTCCATCCACTGGCTGGCCTGGCCGGAAAGCGGCATCGTCAAGGGCCTCATTACCCAAAGCGATCGCCCCGATGCCCTGAAGGACCTTGACGGCGCTGTCGTCCGCCTGCCGATTTTCGAGGGCGAGCCGATTCGCGAGGAAAAGGTCGCCGATTCCAGCAGCCGCATTCTCTCCTCCCTGTTGCCATCAGGCAAGCGTGCCGTCGCGACCGAGATCTCCGTCGCCACCGGTGCTGGCGGTTTCATTCTCCCGAACGACCGTGTCGACGTCATCATGGTCCGCAAAGGCTCGCAGCAGCAGCTCGTCACCGAGACGGTTCTCACCAATGTGCGTGTCCTGGCGGTCGATCAGCAGATCGAAGAGAAGCAGGATGGAAGCAAGGCCGTGGTGGGCGCGACCGCGACGCTGGAGCTGACGCCGGACCAGACGAAGGTTCTCGCCGTCGCACATCAGATGGCCGATCGGCTGACGCTGGCATTGCGCTCCGTCGCTGATGCCCAGCAACCCGATACGACGGCTGCCGACTATCTGCTGGCCGGCGACAATGGCGGTGGCCTTGTTCAAGTCATCAAGTCGGGAGCGATCGTGACCGGTGGTCCGACGGGGCCGAAAGCACAATGAGAAGGGGCGAGATGATGTTCAAGACAAGCAAGACGGCCAGCCTTTCTCTCGCTGCAGTTCTCTCCTTCTCCGTCGCCTTTGGCGGGCTGCCGCTGGCGGGAGTGCCGGCTTTTCTGCGCACGCAAACAGCGCTAGCCGGCGGCTCCGACAGCATTGTCACCATCGCCGGTCTCGGCACGAAGCGCACCCTGAAGCTTGGCCTCAACAAGGCGCTGGTGGTCGATCTGCCGGCCGATGCCCACGATATCCTGGTTTCAGACCCCAAGATGGCAGATGCTGTGACGCGTACCTCGCGCCGCATCTACCTGTTCGGCAAAACGGTCGGCCAGACCAACATCTTCATCTTCGGCGCAGACGGCAAGGAGATTGTTAGCCTCGACCTCCAGATCGAGCGCGATATTGCCGGCCTGCAGGCCAACCTCAAACGTTTCATCCCGGACTCCGATATCAATGTCGAGATCGTTTCCGACAACATCGTCATGACCGGCTCGGTGCGCACGCCGCAGGATGCGACGCGCGCAGAGCAGCTTGCTCAGGCGTTCCTCAAGGGCGGCGAAGCGACGACCCGTACGGAGACTGCCTCCGGCACCGGCGGAAATAGCTCCGTCGCTCTTTTTGCGGAAGGACGCCAAACCTCGCAGATCGTCAACATGCTGCAGATCGAAGGCGAGGATCAGGTAACGCTCAAGGTGACCGTTGCAGAAATCAAGCGCAGCGTGCTGAAGCAGATCGGCTTCGACAACCTCGTTAGCAACTCCTCCGGCCTGTCAGTCGCGCAGCTCGGCAGTCCTAGCTCGGATGCTACTGCGGCTTACGGCGGCGGTGGCCTTGCCAGCTTGTTCAAAACCGCCATCGGCAAGTACAATATAAGCACTTATCTAAATGCTCTTGAGCAGGCAGGCGCCGTCCGTACGTTGGCTGAACCAACGTTGACAGCGATCTCCGGCCAAGCTGCGACCTTCAATTCGGGCGGTCAGACGCTTTATGCCGTTACTAACAAGGACGGTACCGTTACGGTCACGCCCTTCACCTACGGTATCAGTTTGGCCTTCACGCCTGTCGTGCTGTCTGCCGGACGAATAGCGCTGCATGTGCAGACCCAGGTTTCCAATCCGGTCGGCACGGCCAACGCCGGCACGGCAACCTACAACCAGCGCGCTGCCGATACGTCGGTCGAGCTGCCGTCCGGCGGTTCAATCGCCCTGGCCGGCCTCTTGAGCGACTCCATCCAGCAGACCACCAACGGCACGCCCGGCGCCTCGAAGATTCCGATCATCGGTGCTCTGTTCCGCCAGAAAAGCTTCCAGCGTGACGAAAGCGAGCTGGTCATCATTGCGACACCCTATCTGGTGCGTCCGGTCGCCCGCAGCCAGCTCGCACGCCCCGACGACAATTACTCGCCGAGCAACGATATCAGCGGCTTCTTCATGAATCGCGTCAACAAGATCTACGGCCGCAAGGACGGGCCGCCGGTCGCCGATGCCGATTTCCACGGCACTGTCGGCTTCATCTACAAGTGACAGGGACACCGACCATGAAGCGCGCCTTTTCAACCGGACCGACGAGGGATTACAAGATGGCCAGCCTTGAACGCAACGCGCCTCGCATCGGCCGCCCCCGGTTTTCCGCACTGGCCCTGATCGTGCCTGCACTCCTCCTGACGGCAGCCGCTATGAGCGGCTGTGCCGACTCACGGGATCGCATGACGACAAGCGCCATCAATGACGATTATCGTCAGCGTCATCCGATTGTCTTGACGGAGAAAGAACGCAGCCTCGACATACCGGTCGCCTCAAGCGACCGCCATCTGACAACGGGTATGCGCGACACGGTCCGCGGCTTCGTGCAGGATTATCGTGCCCATGCGAGCGGCACCGTCGAAATCCTGTCGCCGCGGGGATCGGTAAACACGGCTGCTGCTGCCGCGCTGCGTCAGCAGATCCGAAGGGAATTGGTCACGAACGGCATCCCCTCGGCCCGCATCGTCGACAGCTACTATCCTGCCGGTGACTCCGGCGACGCCGCGCCGATCCGTCTGCGTTTCACCGCCACGACGGCGCTTACCAACACTTGCGGCCAATGGCCTGATGATCTCTCCGACAATGCTTTCGACAACCAGAACTACTATAATTTCGGCTGCGCAACGCAGCATAATCTGGCAGCGCAAGTCGCCAATCCCACAGACTTGATCTCACCCCGTGCCGTGTCGCCGATCGATACCGATCAACGCAGCAAGGTAATCGACAACTATCGCAATGGCACGGTCGCGACGAGCACGGCCACAATCGGCGGCTTCGGCGGATCAGGCGGCTCCGGCCAATGACCTCAGGAATTGCCCGTCGGCGGAACAGGATGACATCATGAACGCCATCGATTACGATATCGGACCGACCGCAGAAGAGGCGGAGGAAACTCCGCGCTCGGGCAATCTCGAGAATGTGCGTCCCCTGCCGCGTATTTCAGTGCACGCTTTCTGCGAAAGCGATCAATTGCAGCGCGTCATGGACCAATGCGCCAACGATCGCCGCATGTCGAAGGTAAGCCTGCGCATTACCAGCGGCAGCACGGCTGCGGCGGCAAACATGTTCGCTTCGACGCCTACGCCCAATCTGATCATTCTCGAGACCCGCGCCAATCCGCGCAATCTGCTGGCCGAGCTTGCACCGCTTGCCGCCGTCTGCGATCCGAGCACGAAGGTGATCATCGTCGGCTATCACAACGATATCGGGCTCTATCGCGAACTCATTCGCAACGGCATATCCGAATATATCGTTCAGCCCACGGAGATGTCCGATCTGATGAGCGCGATGGCGGGGATTTTCATCGATCCCGATGCCGAGCCGCTTGGGCGCAGCATTGCCTTCATCGGCGCCAAAGGAGGCGTTGGCGCATCCACCATCGCCCATAATTGTGCTTTCGGCATATCGAGCCTGTTCTCCACCGAAACCATTCTGGCCGATCTCGATCTGCCCTACGGCACGGCGAACATCGATTTCGATCAGGATCCGGCGCAGGGGATCGCCGAGGCGGTCTTCTCACCGGAACGCCTCGACGAAGTGTTTCTCGATCGCCTGCTGACCAAATGTTCGCAGCATCTTTCCCTGCTGGCCGCGCCCTCCATGCTGGATCGCGCCTATGATTTCGATGCGCACGCTTTTCTGCCTGTCATCGATGTGCTTCAGCGCAGCGCGCCGGTCGCGGTGCTGGATGTTCCGCATGTCTGGACGGAATGGACGCGCTCGGTGCTTGGCGCCGTCGACGAGGTCGTCATTTGCGCAGCACCCGATCTTGCCAACTTGCGCAATGCCAAGAACCTGATCGATGCGCTCCGCAAACTAAGACCGAATGACAAGGCGCCCCACCTCGTTCTCAATCAGGTGGGTATGCCGAAGCGGCCGGAGATCAATCCGTCGGAATTCTGCGCTCCGCTGGAGATCGATCCGATCGCCATCATTCCGTTCGACATCAATCTTTTCGGCAATGCCGCCAACAGCGGTCAGATGATCTCGGAGACGGATCCGAAGTCGCCGGTTGCCGAAGTCTTCTCGCAGATATCACATATCGTCACGGGACGCGTCGCTTTGAAGAAGGCGAGAAAGGGCGGTCTGCTCGGCCTCCTGAAGCGGAAGTAACTGTAGTAGCAGAATTGGAAAGAACACATGTTTGGCAAGCGCGGAAATGACGGTCCTGCAAAGAGCGGCGGCATGGTGCCCCAGCCGGTACGTGCGCCCGCAGCTGCCAGCGCAACTGCCGCACCGGCCGTCCTGATCGAGCCCTCTCGCGAGCAGTCGCAGCCGCGCCAGCAGGTGCCTCCGCCACCAATGCAGACGCCCAGCCGTCGCCGGACGGCGCGGACCGAAGAATATTACGACACCAAATCTCAGGTCTTTTCGGCACTTATCGACACGATCGACCTGTCGCAGCTTTCCAAGCTTGGTAACGAAGCCGCTCGCGAAGAAATCCGTGATATCGTCAACGATATCATCACGATCAAAAATATTGCGATGTCGATTTCCGAGCAGGAGGAGCTGCTTGAGGATATCTGCAACGACGTGCTCGGCTATGGTCCTCTGGAGCCGCTGCTGGCGCGCGACGACATTGCCGACATCATGGTCAATGGTTCCGGCCAGACCTTCATCGAAGTCGGCGGCAAGACCGTTGAGTCGGAGATCCGTTTCCGCGACAATTCGCAGCTTCTCTCCATCTGCCAGCGTATTGTCAGCCAGGTCGGCCGTCGCGTCGACGAATCCAGCCCCATCTGCGACGCGCGCCTGCCCGACGGTTCGCGTGTTAACGTCATTGCGCCGCCGCTGGCGATCGACGGGCCGGCACTGACCATTCGTAAATTCAAGAAGGACAAGCTCACGCTTGATCAGCTTGTTCGCTTCGGCGCCATCACGCCCGAGGGCGCGACGCTGCTCCAGATTATCGGGCGCGTGCGCTGCAATGTCGTCATTTCAGGTGGTACAGGCTCGGGCAAGACCACGCTTCTGAACTGCCTGACCAACTATATCGACCGCGACGAGCGCGTCATCACCTGCGAGGACACCGCCGAACTGCAGCTGCAGCAGCCGCATGTCGTGCGCCTTGAAACACGCCCGCCAAATATCGAGGGCGAGGGCGAGATCACCATGCGCGATCTCGTCAAGAACTGCCTTCGTATGCGCCCCGAACGCATCATCGTCGGCGAAGTGCGCGGACCGGAAGTCTTCGACTTGCTGCAGGCGATGAACACCGGTCACGACGGCTCGATGGGCACCATCCACGCCAATACGCCGCGCGAATGCCTGAGCCGTATCGAATCGATGATCGCCATGGGTGGTTTCAGCCTGCCGGCAAAAACCGTGCGTGAGATCATTTCCACCTCGGTCGACGTCATCATCCAGGCCGCGCGTCTGCGCGACGGTTCGCGCCGGATCACGCAGATCACCGAGGTGATCGGCATGGAAGGCGATGTGATCATCACGCAGGACCTGATGCGCTACGAGATCGAGGGTGAGGACGCGAATGGCCGGATTGTCGGCCGGCACCTCTCCACCGGCATCGGCAAGCCGCATTTCTGGGACCGCGCTCGTTACTATAACGAGGAGCGACGCCTAGCCGCCGCCCTCGACGAGATGGAGCAGAAGGGCCAATAGGAATTCTCATGTTCGGTTTCGATCCCGTCGTATTACTGATTGTCTTGCTCTCGGCTATTTCCGCGGCTGCGATCTGCTACGGCGTTCTCTATTCAAGGATCGAGACCCAGAAGAAGGCGGAGATCCGCGTCAACCGGGTGAAGCAGGCCGAGACCGATCGTGCAAAGGTCAAGGTGGCGCGTGACCGCGTGCAGGAAATGACCAAGCGGCGCAAGTCGGTTCAGGATTCGCTCAAGGACCTGGAGAAGCGGCAGTCGGAAAGCACCAAGAAGAAGCAGTCATTGAAGGCTCGCCTTCCGCAAGCCGGGCTGTCGTTGACGCCGTCGCGCTTCTATCTCATCAGCGCGCTGTTCGGCCTGTTCATCATGTTTATTCTTTTCATCATAGGCGCTCCGCTCCTGGTCATCCTCGGATTGCCTTTTGCGGCCATGTTCGGCTTGCCTCGATGGATTGTCAGCTTCCTTATCAAGCGGCGCCAGGGCAAGTTTCTCAACGAATTTCCCAACGCGCTCGATCTCATTACCCGTTCGCTTCGGTCCGGCTTGCCGCTGAACGATTCCGTTCGGTTGGTGGCCGCTGAGGCTCGCGAGCCTGTCAGGGCGGAGTTCCGCCGGGTGGTCGAAGCGCAGCAGGTGGGCCTCAGCATGTCGGATGCCTGTGCCCGTATGATGAACCACATGCCGCTTCAGGAAGTGAATTTCTTCTCGATCGTCATCACCGTCCAGGCGCAGGCCGGTGGCAACCTGTCGGAAGCGCTGGGCAATCTGTCGCGGGTGCTGCGTGAACGCAAGAAGATGAAGGCGAAAGTCCAGGCGTTGTCGATGGAGGCAAAGGCCTCCGCCGTCATCATTGGCGCTTTGCCCTTCGTCGTCATGACGCTCGTCTCTGTGACGTCGCCCGAATATATGACGGTTCTATTTGCCGACCCGCGCGGACACTTGATCCTGATTGGCGCCGGCATCTGGATGTCCATCGGCATTTTCATCATGCGCAATATGATCAATTTCGAGATCTGAGCGGGGGGAGCCGCCAAGCCCATGTCTGATCTGGCTGCCAATTTGACCGATCCCGGCACGATCCTTGCGGTTGTCGTCGCCGTCGTGGTATTTGCCACCTTCTACACGATCGCATTGCCGATGCTGGAGCGCGGCGATCTTAACAAGCGCATGAAGGCCGTCTCGACCGAGCGTGAGCAGATCCGTGCCCGCGAGCGGGCGCGTTTGAATGTCGACGGCGGCAAGGCAACGCTGCGCAACCAGAACAACCACAATGTCCGGCAGATTGTCGAGCGCTTCAATCTGCGCAACGCACTTGTTGACGCCAATACGATCAATCGTCTACGTGCCGCCGGTTTGCGCTCCGAAAACGCCCTGAACATGTTTCTGGTGGCGCGGTTTCTGCTGCCGTTCCTGTTTCTTGCCCTCGCTTTGTTCGTGGTCTTCGTTCTCGGTTATTTCGAAAGCAGGCCGTTGCCGATCCGTCTCCTCGGCGTGATCGTAATGGCCTATATCGGCTTCTATGCACCGAACATCTATGTCTCCAATCTGGTCACCAAGCGCCAGAAGTCGATCAAGCGGGCCTGGCCGGATGCACTCGACCTGATGCTTATCTGTGTGGAGTCGGGCATATCGATCGAAGCCGGCATGCGCCGCGTCGCCGAAGAGATGGGGGAACAATCCCCGGCGCTCGCGGAAGAAATGATCCTGACGATGGCCGAACTTTCCTTCCTGCAGGATCGTCGCACCGCCTTCGACAATCTCGCTGCCCGTACGCAGATCGAGCTGGTCAAATCGGTCACGCAGGCGCTCATCCAGGCCGAGCGCTACGGAACGCCGCTGTCGCAAGCGCTGCGCGTCATGGCTCAGGAAGGCCGCGACGAGCGCATGAACGAGGCGGAAAAGAAGGCTGCAGCACTGCCGCCGAAGCTGACCGTGCCTATGATCGTCTTCTTCCTGCCCGTGCTGATGGCGGTCATTCTCGGGCCGGCGATCATCCGTACTCTGGACAAGTTCTGAACGTTCCGGCTTGCCCGCAGCGCGGGCGGATGATTAAGCTCCTCATCGATGTCGCCGGCAACGCTATCGGGTGGTTTCCGACATGCGCGAAGCATCCAGGCTCGGCGACCAGGCGGATTTCCAGCCGGATCGGGAGGTATCGCATGTCATCCATGGCCATATTTTTCAGTGTCATTGCCGCAGTTTTCATCGGTGCCGTCAGTCCGGGCCCGAGCTTTGTGCTGGTCTCCCGCATCGCTGTCTCCCGCTCGCGCAAAGCTGGTCTGGCCGCAGCCTTCGGGATGGGAACGGGCAGCGTCATCTTCGCGACGCTGGCTCTCTTCGGCTTGAGCGCGCTGCTGATGAAGGTCGAATGGCTGTATCTCGCGTTGAAGGTCGCGGGCGGTCTTTACCTGATCTATGTCGGCATCCGCATCTGGCGCAATGCCGCGCACGATCTTCCGATCGATGCGCCGGCTACTCCGGCGGCTGGAGGCGTTGCACGCAATTATCTCTTCGCGCTCGGAACCCAACTCAGCAATCCCAAGACTGCGATCTTCTATGGCAGCATTTTCGCGGCGCTTCTTCCGCCGTCTCCGGCTCCATGGCTGCTGCTAACGGTTCCGCCGGCAGTTTTCCTGGTCGAGGTCGGTTGGTATACCGTGGTCACCCTGGCTTTCTCGTCCAATCGCCCGCGCGCTTTTTATGTCGGATCGAAACTGTGGATCGATAGGGTGGCCGGCGCCATCATTGGCGCTTTGGGGGCAAGACTGGTGATGGATGGCCTGCCGCGGCATATCTGGCGCTGACCGCCGACGTGGCGGCGTAGCTTCGAAAAGAAGAAGCCGCTATTTGCCTGAGGTCGTTTACTGGATGGCCTTCTTGCCGTCACCGCTCGCTGCAAGCTTCTGCCAGGAATTGCGCTGGGCCAGCATGGAGCGAAGATAGGTGACATTGGCGTTCGCCTGCTCGGGTGTCAGTTCCTGCCGGGCGATCTTTTCGGCTTCCGCGAAGCGGCCTTGCAAACCGACGACAAGCGCCAGGTTCTGGCGGACGCGGCTGTCTGCACCCGGTTGCCCTGCCGCCGAACGAAGGTAGTTTTCGGCATTCTTGAGATCGCCGGTCAGCACGTAGGACATGCCGAGGTTCGAAAGGATTGTCGGTTCGTTGGGCGCCAGCACCAGCGCGTCACGATATTTGCCGCGCGCATCGGTGGAGCGGCCAAGCTGATCGAGGATTGCGCCTTCTGCCGAAACGAGACGCCAGTCGGGACGGTCGGGGGTCTGGGCGCGGTCGATGGTGGCCAGAGCCTGTTCGAGCTGGCCCGCCGCCGCCTGTGCCTTGCCGTAGGCGGCCAGCACGCCGCGGTCGCTTGGATTGTTGATCGCAACCTGCTGCATAACAGCGAGAGCCTGATCGTTGCGGCCGCTCATGCGCAGTGCATTGGCGTAGTTGACGCCCGCGTCGCGATCCCTAGGGTTGGCATCGTAAGCCTTGCCGAACGTCGCCGTCGTCTGCGCCAGGTCGGTGCCGTTCATCGTGTCCATCGGCCTCGAAGACTTCGGGATCGAGCCGGTGGTGATGTTGTCCTTGCTTGCCGTCGTCGAGCAGCTTGCCAGGGCGGCTGCCAGAAGCGCGGCCGAAGCGCCTCGAAAAAGAAAGGTTCTAAGCAAAGACGAGGTTGAACCGGCGGACATGACGCTATTTCCCTGAATCCATAAGTCTTGCGTCAGGCCTAGAATCGAAACAGGGAAAGGTTCGACGCAATGTTCGCTCCAGCAATAATCTGTTAACCCTAACAGACGGTTAACTCTCGATTCCCTGAAGTCATTGTCAAAGGATGGTTATGGCCCCCTATCAATTCATCGAGCGCGCGACGCCTTTTAATTCGAAGGGTGGCTCGACGCTGCCGATCTTTGCCGTGACGCCGGCTCACATAGAGACGGGCACTATCGATCCCATCGCGCTCGATTGGGCTCGCAAGGCAGGTTACAAGGCCGACAGCGGCTCTCTGCTTCTGATCCCGACCGCGGAAGGCCACCTCGGCGGCGCATTGTTTGGCCTCGGCTCCAATCCGTCCGAACAGCCCTTCCTCACCGGCAAGCTCGCGCGCAGCCTGCCCGCCGGCGATTGGCACATCGAGACGGCACCCCTGACGGCGAACCGGCTTTCGCTCGGCTTCGGCCTCGGCAGCTACCGTTTCGATCGCTACAAGTCCGAGAAGGCGGCCGCACCGACGCTGATGATCCCGCGCGATGCCGATGCGACCGATATCAAGCGCCAGCTTGCCGGCGTCTTTCTCGCACGCGATCTCATCAACACCCCGACCAATGATATGGGACCGGAGCAGCTGGAAGCTGCTTTCCGGGCGCTTGCCGAACACTACAAGGCGGAAATGTCCGTCATCATCGGCGATGATCTGCTGAAGGAAAACTTCCCGCTCGTGCATACCGTGGGACGCGCCAGCGCCGATGCGCCGCGTCTGCTGGAAATGCGCTGGGGCAAGAAGGGTCATCGCCGCATCACGCTGGTCGGCAAGGGCGTCTGCTTCGATACCGGCGGTCTCGACATCAAGCCTGCCTCCTCGATGCTGCTGATGAAGAAGGACATGGGCGGCGCGGCCAACGTCATGGGCCTGGCGCTAATGATCATGGACGCCAAGCTCAAGGTCGATCTGCGCGTCATCATTCCGGTCGTCGAGAATTCGATATCGGCCAACGCCTTCCGCCCCGGTGACATCTACAAGAGCCGCAAGGGCCTGACCGTCCAGATCGACAATACCGATGCCGAGGGCCGGCTGATCCTCGCCGATGCGCTTGCCTATGCTGATGAGGATGCGCCGGATCTGATGATCGACATGGCGACGTTGACGGGCGCTGCCCGCGTCGCACTCGGCCCCGATCTGCCGCCCTTCTTCACCGACGACAGCGAGCTTGCCAGCGATCTGACCGAAGCGAGCCTTGAGACCGACGACCCGTTGTGGCGCATGCCGCTCTACATGGGCTACGACAAGGATATCCGCACGAAATTTGCCGATATCACCAATGCTCCGGCCGGCGGCATGGCGGGTTCGATCACGGCGGCGCTCTTCCTCAAGCGCTTCGTCACGAAGACGCCGAGCTGGGCGCATTTCGATATCTTCGGATGGGCTCCGAGCGAGCGTCCGCACTCGCCCGGCGGCGGCGAAGCACAGGCCATCCGGGCGCTCTATCATCATATCAGGCAGAGCGTGCGCTAGACTACAACTACCCCCTCTACCCGCATTCCGGGAGAGGGGGCGGATTCCCCTTGAATCCGCCACGATCTTGGCCGAGACTGGAACGGTAGCGTAACGATTTTCGGGGTTGTCCGTGCCGCTAGATCTCTCCGCCTCGCAGGCCCTTGGCCTTTGGCATGGCGTGACGCTCGCTCAGGTGCGCCGCGAGGATCACGATTTGACGCTGCGGCAGACTGCGATCCTTCTGCAGATCTACCTCGTGCCGCCGCCGCACACCGTGCGGGGGCTGGCAGCGACGCTCGGCGTCACCAAGCCGGTCATCACCCGGGCGCTTGACACCATGGGTGAGATGGGATTGGTCGACCGGGTGCGCGACGATCGCGATCGTCGCAATGTCATCATCAAGCGCACGGTCACCGGCGCGCTCTATCTGGAAAAACTCGGCGATCTCGTCATCGAGCACGGCCGCAAACTATGAATTCGGGAATTGCCTTATGACGCTCGACCGTCGCCTCCACGCTTTCAGACCTGACCTCGCCGAAGTCTCGCTCAGAGGAAAAGTCGAAGCGCAACGTTTCGTCGAAGGCAGCAAGGCAGAAGTCGCCGTTCCCGTTGTCGCGCTTCGTCCGAAGCCGGATCTTGCGTCGGGAATCGATACCGAATTGCTCATGGGCGAAGAGGTCATGGTTTTCGAGCGCAGCAATGGCTGGTGCTGGGTCAAGGCGACTGCGGACGGCTATGTCGGATATCTTCCTGAAACGGCGATCAGGGAAGGGGGCTCGGCTGCGACCCATATCGTCGTCCCTCAGCGTACCTTCATCTATCCCGAGCCGGAACTGCGCAAGCCGCATGCGGCCGTGCTGTCGATGGGCAGCCGCGTGCGCGTCACCGGCACGGCAGAGGCGCGCGGCAATCACTACGTCGTCCTTGAGGACGGCACCGCGATCTTCGCCAAGCATGTTCAGCCGATCGGTCATGTTGGCGATGACGACTACGTCGATGTCGCTCTCCGTTTCCTCGAAACCCCTTACCTTTGGGGCGGGCGTTCCGGCCTCGGCATTGATTGTTCGGGGCTGGTGCAATTGGCGCTGCTGATGACAGGGCGTTCCGCGCCGCGCGATACCGATATGCAAGCGGCTGGCTTGGGCGAACCGATTGCTCGTGAACAACTGCGCCGCGGCGATTTCGTCTTCTGGAAGGGCCATGTGGCGATCATGGAAGACCCGGAGACCATCGTTCATGCCAACGGCCACACAATGACCGTGGCACGGGAGAATTTCGCCGCTGCCGTGGAGCGTATCGGCTGGCTCTACGAGTATCCGACCGGCTACCGGCGCCTTGCCGATTGATCCTCGCTCGGAACAGTCTTGCACCTCGTTCGTTACTTCCTCTGATTGGCCAGTCCTATCGAGAGGAGGAAAAGGTATGCTCATCACCGCAATGGAAAAGACAGTGCGCGATATTCTGCGCGACGGTCATCTGCGCACGCGCGGCAAGATCGACAAGTTGCGTGAACTGCAGAGCGAGGCCCGGGGGATTCAGCGTGCTGGCAGCGAGAGTTCGATGAGTGCCGATGACGGCCTTCAGGACGATCTGCGCGTTATCGAAAAAGCGCTGCACGAACTGCATGCCGATACCGAACAAAAAGGCGCCGCCACGCTGTAGCATGGTTGGCGCCTGTATCTCTTCGGTGAACCCGCCTTCACTCGCTGCGCGGCCGGGAAATCCAGATGCCCGCGACGATGACGATTCCACCCAGCGCCTGAATCAGCGTGACGTTTTCGCCGAACAAGATCCAGGCAAACAGCGCCGCCGCGATTGTTTCCAGGAAGATGACCAGTGACGAGAAGACTGTCGGCAGTCTTCCGAGCGCGACCGAGACCAGTCCCTGGCCGCCGGCATGGCTGATAAGGCCCAATGCCAGCAGGACGCCCCAGCCGGAGGCCGATTGCGGTAGAATCCTCGGCTCAAAGAAGATCGCGACCAGGAACAGAAGCGCTGCGGTGACGACGCTCAGTTCAAAGGTGACGCGGGCAGCATTCGTTCTGCCGCGCGCTGCGCCGACAGCCAGGAAATAGAGGCCGAAGAAGGCGCCGGTGACAACCGCCAGGCCATCGCCTACGGCGCGGCTCGGGTTGAAGGCAAGGCTCTGCACCACCAGTGCCGTTCCACCTGCCAGACAGACGAGGAGTCCAACCAGCGTTGCACGGCTGACCCTCTGGCGCAGTAGCAGCCATCCGAAGATGACGACCCATAGCGGCGCCATGGTCGCGAAGAAGGTTGCGTTGGCAATGGTGGTTTGCAGAATGGAGATGTGCCAGAAGAACAGGTCTCCGGTAAAGGCCATACCGGCAAGGACCGTCGCCAAGGTGAAGCTGGCGCGAGGCGCCGCCGGCTCCGCCGCTTCGGCATAGCGCATCCATATCCAGAGGATCGGCAGCGCCAGGAAGACTCGCCAGAAGGCGCTGGCGAAAGGACCGACATCGGCGAGACGCACAAGACTGGGCGAGATGCTCATTGCCAGTGCTGCCAGCACCATCGCCACCAATCCGAAGACAAATCCCTTCGAGTCGTCGGATGCCTTGCCGGTGGTTGGATGGCTCGCAACCGCTCCCTCGCGAAGGTCATGGGAGTGCGTGTCGTAGTCGATGTCGGGGCGTGACATTCTTTTGCCTTTGCAAGTCAGATGATTTGTGGCGCAAACCTAGTACATGGCAGCAGAGTATTTGGCTCCATTTTGTCAGCTTTCATGCAATTTTGTTTCCTCTTTGCGGTAAGGATGTTTTGAAATGCGCAAACCGGCCGATCTTGATGAATTCGATGTGGCGATTCTCGAGATCCTCCAAAAGGACAGCACCGTTCCGCAGCGCCAGATCGGCGAGCTGGTTCATCTCTCGGCTGCTGCCGTGCAGCGGCGCATCAAGCGCATGCAGGCAACGGGCGTCATTCAGGCGAATATTGCGGTCGTCGATCCGGCCGCCGTGGCATTGCCCATCACCATCATTGTCGAAGTCCAGATTGCGGACGAACGCTATGAGCTAATCAACGCGATCAAGCGCAGCTTCATCGAGGCTTCTGAAGTGCAGCAATGCTATCAGGTCACGGGGGAGGCGGATTTCATTCTCGTCGTCGTGGTCGCCGATATGTCGGAATACCAGGCGCTCACCCGCCGCCTGTTCCACGACAATCCCAACGTGACGAAGTTCAAGTCGCTCGTCGCCATGGACCGGGTGAAGATCGGCCTTTCGCTGCCTCTTGCTCGAGATTGAGTGTTTCCGCTTTTCTCCGAAACATGGAAACACTCAATCCTTTTGTTGGTACGCAATTCCAGACGGAAAACCGCTGCGCACTTTTCCTGGAATTGCTTTGGCGCAAGTCGGAGAAAGCATCCCTCATTCAGGCCGCTTCGGCCAGTTCGCTACCCCACCGGTCCAATCCTCATAGGCTTTGGAAAGACGCAGCACCAGCATGTCGCCGAAGCGTGGGCCGACGATCTGCAGGCCGATCGGCATTCCGGAGCGGGAGAAGCCGCAATTGATCGAGGCCGCCGGCTGCTCCGACATGTTCCACGGAACGGTGAAGCAGATGTGTTCGAAAGGCCGGGCAGGGTCGTTGGTGGGAGACGCCCATTCGGCGGGATAGGAGACGATCGGATTGGTCGGCGAAAGCACGGCGTCCACCTGGGTGAAGAGGCGGCCGCAACTCCTGCGCATCTCAATCGTCTGGTTGAAGCCGCGTACGGCATCGACGCCGCTGACGTCAGCGCCACCCTTCGCCCAGCTATGGATATAGGGCAGGATCGCGTTGCGGCGTTCCTCGCTCAATCCCACGATGTCGCCCCAGAAGCGCGCGCGCCAGAAGACGTCGAGGCCGTCGAGCATCTGCCGGGTCAGCACCGGTGCGACATCGATGACGGTTGCGCCTGCTTTTTCGAAGCGTTTGGCGGCGGCAAGGACGGCGTCGCGCACCTCGTCTTCGACGGAAAGGCCACAGCCGGCATCGAGCATCAGGCCAATCGTCATGCCCCGCACATCGACATCGAGGTCCATCCAGTCGATCTCGTTGGGCGGCAGGCTGGTGCCGTCGCGCCAGTCGGGACGCGAGAGTGTCGCCATCGAAAAGGCGGCATCCTCGACCGTGCGGGTCATCGGCCCGGCGCATCGGCCGACGTAATAGGGATCGACCGGGATGCGGCCATGGCTCGGCTTGAAGCCGAAAATGCCGGTCCAGCCGGCCGGTAGCCGCACCGAGCCGCCGATATCGGTGCCGATATGCAGCGGCCCATACCCGGCTGCGGCCGCAGCCGAAGCGCCGGCGCTGGAACCACCCGGATTCTGGCTCGGATCCCAGGGATTGCGGCTGAGCTTGTGGAAGCTGGAAAGGCCCGAGGACAGCATGCCGTAATCGGGGCAGGTGGTCTTGGCGAAAATCACCGCGCCATCTTCGCGCATGCGGGCGGCGATCGGCGCGTCCTCTGCGGCGGGAACAAGTTCGACGGCCGCCGTGCCGAGCGGCACCGGTTGGCCCTTGGTGGCGATAAGCTCCTTCAGCGTCACCGGAATGCCGTCGAGCGATCCCATCGGCACTCCTTTTGCCCAACGCTCCGTGGAGGCAGCCGCCTGCCTGCGCGCATCCTCGGGATCATAGGCATAGAGCGCCGATATCACCGGCTCCCATGCCGCGATATGCTTCTCCAGCGCCAGCCAGTATTCACTGGGGGAGAGGCTCTTGTCGGCAAATTTGCGCCTGAGGTCTTGGATGGAAAGATCGGTCGGTTCGCTCATGATCCATTCTCTTGTCTAAATCAGCGTGTCGCCTCGCGGGGGTCGAGGAGATCGCGCAGCCCGTCGCCGAGCAGGTTGAAACCGAGCACGGAGAGCGCGACGGCAAGGCCAGGAAGAAGCGCGAGCCACGGCGCGACGTGGAAATAGGTCTGCGCATCGGCAAGCATGCGGCCCCAGGTCGGCGCCGGAGGCGGCACGCTGAGGCCGAGAAAGGCAAGACCGGCTTCGGTCAGGATCGCAAGGCCGAGCTGGATCGTTGCCTGGACGATGATGCTGCCCATGATGTTGGGCAGGACGTGGTGCAGCGTAATGGAAAGCTGGGTGTTGCCGATGGCGCGTGCCGCCAGCACATAATCCCGGCTCCAGGCCTGTAGCGCCGAGCCGAGTGCCACGCGGGCGAAAACCGGCACCATGAAAACGGCAATGGCGATAATGGCCGTCATGCGCCCGGTGCCTAGAAACGCGCCGAGGATCATCGCCGAAAGGATTGGCGGCAGCGCGAAGATCACGTCGCAGGCGCGCATGATCAGCGCTTCGAACAGGCCGCGCTCTGCAGCGGCGGAAACGCCGATGATCGTCCCGATGGTCCCGCCGATCGCAACCGCCGAAACGGAGATCGACAGGGAATTCCAGCAGCCCGCCATCAGCATCGACAGGACGTCGTGGCCGAGCTGGTCGGTGCCGAAAAGCCCGAAGCCGAAAGGCGGCTGCAGCTTGTGGGTGATCTGCATTTTTGCTGGTAGCACCGGCGTCCAGAACAAGGAAAGGAAGGCGACACAGACGAGGGCTAGGATGATCAGCGCGCCGATTATGAGGTTCGCGCGGGCAAGCGCCCGAAAATGGGAGCGCCGATGCCGTACGGCGGCTCTGGTCTCGACGATGCTCATCGCGCGCCTCCTGCCCGCAGTCGGGGATCGATGGCGAGATAGGAAAGATCCACCAGGAAGTTCACGACAATGACGAGGCCGGCAAAGAACAGCACGACATCCTGAAGGACGATGATGTCGCGCTGGCTGAGCGCCTGATAGGCGAGGCGGCCAAGGCCGGGCAGAGTGAAAACGTTCTCGATCAGCACGGCACCGGCGACCAGAAAGGTGAATTGCAGCCCGAGAATGGTCAACACCGGCACCAGCGCATTCGGAACCACATGCCCCCACAGCACGCGGCTGCGCGAAAGGCCCTTGGCGGTTGCCGTGCGAGCAAAATCCTCATGCAGCGTGTCGAGCACGGCCGAGCGCGTCACCCGCGTCAACACCGCCGCTTGCGGCAGCGCAAGGGCGACAGCGGGGAGCACCAGCGATTTCAAGGCCGGCCACATCCCGCTGCCCCAGCCGGGAAACCCGCCGGCCGGCATCCAGCCGAGCGAAGTGGCAAACAAAAGCACCAGCAGCAGACCGACCCAAAAGCCCGGCACGGCGATGCCCATCTGCGAAAACAGCGCGGCGACGATGTCGAAGAAGCCGCCGCGTCGTGCGGCGGCGGCAACGCCGAGCGGCACGGCGATAAGAACGGATAACAGGATGGCCAGGATAGCGAGCGGCAGGGTAACGGCAAGCCGCTCGACGATAAGACCGGCGACGGGCACGCCGTACGTATAGGATTTGCCGAGATCGCCCGTCAGCGCGCCGGCAAGCCATTGGCCGTAGCGGATGATCAACGGCTGATCGAGACCCATCTCGTGCCGAAGTGCCGCCAGCGTTTCCGGCGTTGCGGAGGTGCCGAGCGTGATCGCGGCGGGATCGCCCGGCAACAGCGCCATGACGGCAAAGATCAGCAGCGAGACCGCGAGCAGTGTCAGGATCAGTCCGAAAATCCGGCGGGTGAGCAATACGATCATAGCATGTCCATGGCCGATCGTGCCGGCCTCGTGAACCTCGACGGCGGGCGGCTTGGGTCCGCCCGTCGGCATCGTCGCGCAGAAGCGATCAATCCTCCCAGGAGACGTTGGTCAGCACGTTCGAGGGGATGGGCTCATTTTCCCAAAGACCCTTCAGCTTCTTGTCCCAGACGCCAAGCTTCGGCATGACGAAGAGGAAGAGGGCCGGCACATCCTCGGCAAGAATGCTCTGCGCTTCACCATAGAACTTGTTCTGTTCGGAAACATCGGCGGTGAGCTGAATCTTCTTTATCAACTCGTTGAAGGCAGGGTTCTTGTAGTTGAAGTAGTAGGGGTCGCGCGAATAGATATCGATATCCATCGGCTCGGCATGGGCGACGATGGTCATGTCGTAGTCGCGACCGGTGAACACGTCCTGCACCCACTTGGCCGGGAATTCGGTCGGCTCGATATTCATCGTCACGCCGATATCGGCAAACATCGCCTGCATCACCTGGGCGCTGCGCGGCGCATAGGCCATCTGCGGCGTCTTGATGGTGAAGGTGAAACCATTTGGATAGCCGGCTTTGGCAAGCAGCGCCTTGGCCTTGGCGGCATCATAGGGCAGCACATCAGTCAGATCCTTATAGCCGGGGTCGTTCGGCGTGTAGTGGCTGCCGATGGCGGTTCCGAGGCCGGACCACGCGCCCTCGATGATCGTTTTGCGATCGAGCGCCATCATCAGGGCTTGGCGCACGCGCTTGTCGTCGAAGGGCTTGCGCGTGTTGTTCATGCCGGCCACGACCTTGAGCTCGGTATTGCCGATCTTGGTCGTGAGCCTTGCATCGCCGTCGAAGGAATTCATAAGCTCCGGCGCAGCAAATTCCGGAAAGGCATCGACATCGCCGGCCTTGAGCGCTGCGGCCTCTGCCTGCGGATCGGAAATGAAGCGGAAGGTCACCTTCTCGAGCTTCACGTCGACCGACTTGTTCCAGTAGTCGGGGTTCTTGACGAGGTCGACATGGTCGCCCTTGGCCCAGGCGGAGAACTTGAACGGGCCGGTGCCCACTGGCGTCGTCTTGTCGTTGGCGGAGGATTTCGGTCCGACCATGACGGAGGAGGGCCAGCCCAGCCAATACAGCAGGCTGCCGGTCGGCGAGGAAAGATGCAGCACCAGTGTTTCCGCATCCGGCGCATCGATCGAGGCAATGGACGCGAAGAAGCGTTTCTGCGGATTGACGGAATCGCCGCCGCGGGCGCGATCGAGGGTAAACTTGGCGGCGGCGGAATCGAAGACTTGGCCGTCATGGAATTTCACGCCGGTCTGCAGCCTGAACGTATAGGTCAGGCCGTCGGGTGAGATCTCCCAGCTCTTGGCGAGTTGCGGTACGATTTTGCCGCTTTCGTCGATGGCGACGAGCCCTTCGAAGATGTTTTGCCAGGTGACCTGGCCGATCGCGACGGGCGCAGCGATAGTCGGATCAAGTCCGGTCGGCTCGACCGTCATGCCGAGATTGAGCGTCGTCTTCGCGGCTTGCGCCTGTGTCAGGCCAAGCATCAGCAGGCCGGTAGAAAGTGCCGCGCCAAAGGCAAGCCTGCGCGCGACATCGCCAAGGCTCGGGTGTGAAAACTTGGTCATTTCAGTCCCCTTGCTTTTGCCCGCTACCCGATTCCCCTCGTGGCATGCGGTCTTTTTCAAGATAGTGTCATCTCGCAAGTGCACATACAATTGCGAAAATTTGTGCGTCTGCGGTCAAGTCTTCTGTGAGCCGGCGAAGCGATCCCGCCATGCGGTTTGTGCTCCCTTGATCGGCAGGGCCGTCGCCTCGTACACGCCGCGGGCGATGGCCCGTGCCATGACGATGGTGGCAAGGTGGCAAAGCTCCATGAAACTGGGCATGTCGTCGCGAGCATGCTTGCCGGTGGATGCAGCAAACACGGTGTCGCCGTCCAGCGGCAGGTGCGTCGGCAAAAGCGCCCGGGCCAGGCCATCGTGAGCGCAGATGGATAGCCGATGTGCTTCGGCCTTTGTCAGTTGCGCATCGGTAACGACGGCGCCGATGGTCGTGGCTGTGATGTTCGTGCCTTTCAGCCGCAGGCGCGAGTCGATCGCCTTCGGCATGCCAAGACCGCCGAATTCGCCACTCTCCTCGAAGGGTGCGGCCCAGAAATGCGGTCCGTTGCCGATGGTGGCGGAGCCGAGGGCATTGACGGCGACGAGGGCTGCGATCCTGTATCCCTTGCTGCTGACTGTGCTGGCCGAGCCCAGGCCGCCTTTCACGGTTGCAGTCGTCGCGCCCGTGCCGGCGCCGGCGGTGCCGAGCGCGAACGGCCCTTTGCCCGCCGCCTTGAAGGCGGCGTATCCCATATCGCGATAGGGTGAATGCACTCCCCAATCCTTGTTGCCGCCATTGATGAGATCGAAGAGGATCGCCTGCGGCACGATCGGTACCAGCGCATTGCCCACCTGCAGTCCACGCCCGATTTCGCGAAGGCCGGCCTGTACGCCGCCGGCCGCATCGAGCCCAAAGGCTGAACCGCCTGAAAGAACGAGGGCATCCACGGTGGCGACCGTCATCGCGGGATCCAGCAATGCCGTATCCCGTCCGCCGGGCGCGCCGCCGAGCACGCTGCAGGAGGCGACCGCCGGCTCGTCAAAGACGATGGCGGTGACGCCAGAGCCGAGCGCAAGATCGGTAGCTTGACCGACGGCGACGCCCTCGACATCGGTCAGGAGATTGAGATGGGCAGCCAATGAAAAATCCTTCGCCGTTTGCAACGCGAGGTCGTCATGGCGATAGGACCGTAAAGAGATTCAAAAGACAAGATGGGTTTGGTCGAGGAAGGTGCCGTTCAGGCAGAGCGCGATAGCTCGACGCTGCGGCGCAGGGCGCCGAGATGGGGCGGCGTGAACATATAAGGCCGACGAATTTACGTGATGGCTTTGCCAAGAAAAAGCCCCCACCCTGATTCTATCAAAGGGTGAGGGCTGGCGACTGGATTGGGTAAGAACGTAGGTGAGCCGATCCATCAGACATGGATCGGCTGCGCCTGCTGCCGGGAAAGAAGATCGCGGATCGCAAGCTTCACTTCATCAGCGTTTCTGAAATGCTGCTCGTCCAGATCGTGGACGTGATATTTTACAGCGATGAACTTGAGCCGATCCTGATCAGGAACGACGATGCCGACGGGAACGCCGGCGTATTCGATAACTTGCTTCTTCATAAATATACTCCCTCCGCACCGCTATCGGTGCAGACATGGCGAATTGACTGTTTGAATCCGGTAAGAGGACGAACGTCACATTCGACAGCGCGGGCGGGAGAGCGTGCCCGAGCGGTCATTGCCAAGCACGGACCGCCCAAGGATCGAAGCGATGGCTTTAATATTCAGCATGTCACGTCCCTAGTTGGCGTTGTACTTGTGAGGGCTCCGAAAAGGAGCTCGGCGGATAGTGAGTCATTGTCTATTATATTAGTAGACAATAACAATTTCATCCCCAGAAACATATTCCCAAAGATGTCAAAATGTCGGCGATCGGTAAAATAAAATTCCGCTTCTGGTCGAATGCGAGGAAGGTTGTGATTTACTTCCCTGCTATCTCCCGTGTCGGAGCGGCTCGCCGAACACCGACAGACAGATAGGAACTGCCAGCAGATTCGGCAATGCCTTGACGGCACTAAAATTCGCTCGCCGCCAAATCACCTCAATGGTTAACGGCGCGACGAACGCGTCAGAATCCGTCTGAGAGCACCTTCACCAGGGCTTCCACGAAGAAATCCGCGCTCTCCGGCGCAAGGCAGAGCGGCGGTTTGATCTTCAACACGTTCAGGTGATCGCCGGTCGGCTGCATGATGATGCCGAGATCGAGCAGGCGTTCGCAGATTGCAGCCGTTTCCTCGGTGGCCGGCGTCAATGCCTCGCGGTCGCGGACGAACTCCACGCCGAGGTAGAGGCCGGTGCCATGCACCGCGCCGATCAGCGGGAAGCGATCCATCAGGGCAATCAATCCGGCCTTCAGGCGATCGCCGACCACTAGGGCATTTTCCTGCAGGTTCTCGTCCTTGATGACATCGAGAACCGTGAGGCCGACCACGCAGCTCACCGGACTGCCGCCGGCCGACGAGAAGAAATAGCCTTCCCGTTCCAGCGATTCGGCGATCTCGCGGCGGGTAATGACCGCGCCGAGCGGATGGCCGTTGCCCATGCCTTTGGCGATGGTGATGATGTCGGGCACGACACCCTGCGTTTCGAAACCCCAGAAGTGTTCGCCAAGCCGGCCGTAACCCACCTGCACCTCGTCCGCGATGCAGAGACCGCCGCGCTGCCGCACGGCGTCGTATGCGCCGGCAAGATAGCCGTGGGGTAGAGCGATGCCCCCGGCATTGCCGTAGACGGATTCCGCGATGAAGCCAGCGACGCCATCGCCTTTTTCATCAATGGCTTGAAGCTTTTCGGCGACATTCACCAGATAGTCAGGTGCCGAATCCGGACCACGGAACGGGCCGCGGTAGGTATTGGGCGAAATGACCGGATGGACCCAGTCGGGGCGTGTCGTCAGTGCTTGCGGATTGTCGGCGATCGAGGTGGAGACAGCGTCGCTCGCGACGGTCCAGCCGTGATAGGCCTCCAGCAGGCAGAGCATGTTCCTCTTGCCGGTATGTGCCCAGGCAAGCCGGATGGCGAGATCATTGGCTTCCGAGCCGCTGTTGACGAGGAAGACGCAGTCGAGCCCTTCCGGTGCGAGCATCGCAAGCCGCTCCGAAAATTCCGCAACCGCCGAATAATGGAAGCGGGAGTTCGTGTTGAGCAGCGACCATTGATGCGCAACGGCGGCCGTCAGCCGCGGATGGGCGTGGCCGAGCGTGGTGACGTTGTTGACCATGTCGAGATAGCAGCGCCCCTGCATGTCGAACAGGAATTCACGCCATCCGCGCTCGATCTGCGGCGGAGCCTCATAATAGTGCTTCTGCGGCTTGGCGAAGCGCGCATTGCGCAGAGAGAGCAGCGCGGAAGCATCGGGTCGCGGCGCTTCGCAGAAGGTGTTGAGAAGAGCTGAAGGAGAGGGGCAGATGACCGACCATCCGTCGGCTTGGTCCGCGGTCGCAAAGAGCGGCGGCACGAGGTCAGGCACACGGCAGAGCTGGATGCGCAGGCCGCCGATCGCCGATCCCTCGCTGCCTATGGTTCCGATGGTAGCGCCCTGTTCTATGGCGGCGCCATCCTCAAGCGCGCTTTCGAGACCGTCGAGATGCAGGCTGATCTCCTCGCCGGCAAGGACCAAGTGCTGTCCCTGTCGCCGCAGCAGTCCCGCGAAGGGGGCGAGGACTGTCGAGCCGGACGGCAGGCACACGTCATTGTGCAGGGCGAAATTCTGTGGCGCTGCCATATTGAGCGGCGAGGCCAACGACAGGCGGAATTCGCCGTAGCGGGTGGCCGCCGCGCCGGAAGCGATGGCCGCCTGCGCGAGCAATCGCCAATCCATGTCGGGTTTTTGCCAGTTACCATCGACAAAATCAGGCCCGGTCGGGGAAAGATCGACGGCGACGATCTGTTGCCGGTCGATATCGGGCAGAAGCGCCGACCACCCGTCCGTTGCGATCGGCGCGACATCAAAGCCGATCGTCCGCAGGATTGCCGCTTCCATCACATCCGGCTGAGCGCCGGTGGCGACATCGAAGATCTGCCGCTCGAATTCGAGATTGCCGCGCACATATTCGTTATCGGGATCGATGGCGAGTTGTTGCTCGCTGCTCGCGGCCAGAATGACGGCACGCGCGACGATCAGCGGCCACAACGCCTTGGCTTCGGTCTCTTCCAGCGGATAAACGGCATGATAGGCCTTGATCGCCGGAAGGATATAGAAGGGGTTGCCATCGGCATGATGCAGCAGTGAGGCGCAAGTGACGGCGAGATCGCCCACCAGCCAGCCCTGGATGATATCGCCGAAATCGATCACGCCGTCGGGCACCTGCTGTCCGTGCGCATCGGGATGGCTGACGACATTGTCGTCGGTGACGTCGTGGTGTACGGGCTGCACGCGCAAGGTGCTTGCGAGCGGCTGGATGCGCTTGACCGCGGCCACCATCGCCTTGGCGATGCGGTCGCGCGCCTCATGGTCCGTTATGGTCGACAGCAGCTGCACCGCGACCGGCCCGGCTCTGCGCAGGTCCCACTGCAGGTTCCGATGCAGGCCGGGATGGTCGAAATCGGCAAGGTCTCGGGCGAGCCTGGCGGAAAGCGCGCCAAGGCCGGCAGCCGCAGCCGGCGGCAGGTGTTTGCGCTGCGTCAGCGTCCGGCCAGGCAAAAAACCGAGCAGCCGGATGAGATAGTCCTGTTCACGGATGGGAATAGTGAGGATATCGCGGCCATTCAGGGACGGCACTACCTCGGGTATGCGCGGCGCATCGGGCTTTGCAAGCAAATGGCGAATGGCGGCGTTTTGCGCCTCAAGCTCGATCAGCTCGTATTCCGCGCGGCATATCTTCAGCACATAGGCGTTGTCACCGGCATCGATGCGATAGTTGCGATCCTGTTGGCTGCCGAGCTCGGTCAAGGTTCCGCTCAGGCCGTAATGCGTCTGCAGAATTTCGGCCGCGTCATCGGGCGTAATGTCGGGTCTCGGCAGTTGCATACGATTTACGAGCGTGGCGTCGGCCATTGCATCCCCCGGATGGTTCACTTGCGTCGACATTAGAGCCGGATGATTTTAGGTCTACCTGACCTAAAATCTGAATCCGCTCTACAATCAAATAAGTAGAGCATGATGTCGTCCGAAAACCGCCTACACTTTTCGGCATCATGCTCTAAACCATTCCATCCTAAAGAAAATTACTCAAAACAGATAGAGTCGTTGCGCAATTTGGGAGAAGATAGGCCGCAGATCGCACGCGGCTAGGTCGCTATGATTTTGCGTTCGGTGCACCTGAAGTACAAATCCGCATTTAAATCAGCGGATGAAAGCCGAGCTTCCAGCAAAAACGTTCGTTGGCATCGCCGACCCGTTCTGAGCGGACCCGCTATTCGACCTCGATCGAATAGCTGCAGCCGGCGAGCGTCTTGCCGGGATGGCTGTCGTCTGTGGAAACATTGAGGGTGATCAGCGTGTGGAGCACGGTGTCGGAGTTTTCGAGCTGCTCCCGGCTCGACAGGATCTCCTTCGCGCCGAGGAATTTGTTTGGCTGGTCGATGGTGGCAGTCACGCCGAGCGTCTTGGCAAGGGGGTGTGGATCGGGTTCGTCGAGCACGGCCAGCGGCCCGGATGAGGCGAAGGCGATCCGGCTCGTCTGTCGTCCGAAGACGCTCACCGGCTCGGCCAGCTGGAATTCTCTCAGAAGCGGATTGCTCGACGGCAGCTCGGTGATGCCGAACTGTTTCATGGCGACAGCACTTTCCGGTCCGGTCAGCCACATGCCGAACTCGTTGTAGCTCGGCACGTCATAGGTCGTGCATTCGATCAGCCTGGCAAGATCGATCTTCGACGGGTCCTTTTCGGCAGTAGCCGCGTATACCGGTTGAGCGCCTAGAAGGAGCGCCGTCAAAAGCAGCGTCCCGTTCCGATAGAGTGACATGTCTTTTCCTTGCCTGAGCCCGATTCGATATCAGCAATATCAAATCGGGCACCGCAGCGAAAAGGAAAGGGAAAAGCCGCGCCTTAACCCATGCGTTCGGATGCGTATGAGCCGGGGCTTGCCGGGAAGACGACGGTGCGGTTGCCGTTGAGGAAGGTGCGGAAATGGATATGCGCATGGATGGCGCGGGCCAGAACCTGGCTCTCCACATCGCGGCCGATCGAGACATAGTCGTCGGCAGACTGCGCATGCGTGA
>Ga0209233_1000188_pt1 | contig 132904 bp, 138 predicted proteins | sample AraplaCL_Cvi_mCL_FD_184269 | JGI IMG/M metagenome (GOLD analysis project Ga0209233, IMG submission 184269) | Arabidopsis root microbial communities from the University of North Carolina, USA - plate scrape CL_Cvi_mCL (SPAdes) (version 2) | ecosystem: Host-associated > Plants > Roots >...
CGGTTGTCATTGCCGCTGCGCCCGGGATCGCTCGGCTTGCCCAGACAATGCCGTTCCATCTTCGCCCATTGGGCGTCAGTCAGTACGAATCGATCCATCCAAAGCTTGAATCACATCCAAGCTTCAACATGAATCCCCACAGCCCTTAGAGCGTGTCCCCCGGGTTCACGGAAATGGCGATCCGTTCCATCGCTTGTTTTGACGAGATTCCGGGTGGAAAGCCGTTTCACACTCTTGCTGGAATTTTGCTAGGCACGCATGACGCTGGCCGAGCGCTCCGCGAAAGTCAGCGGATGCACGACCTCCTTCTTCTGCGCCACCGGCGTGAAGCCGAGCTTCTGGTAAAGCGGCAGAGCCGCCGGGTGGTCGAGCGTGCAGGTCTGCACGGTGACGCGCTTCGGCCCATACGCCCAGGCCGCCGAGATCGCGGCGCCAAGGAACCAGCGGCCGATGCCCTGGCCGTGCGCATGTTCCATCATGCCGAAATAGGCGAGCTCCACTTCGTCCGGCAGATGCGGCTTGAGGTCGAAGAAGCCGGCAGGGGCGCCGTCGAGATAGAGCACCCGGATGTCACGGTCCTCGCGATGCAGGCCGGCGGCAAGTTCTTCGTCGGTCAGCCTGAGCACGTTGACCCAGTGCCATTTGCGACCGACGCGATCCATTAGGTAGCGGTAGAAATGGAGCGGGATATCCTTCGTCTTCAACAGCGCGATCTGGCGGTTGTAAGGGATCGGCGGCGAAAACGCGGGCGCCGCATGCATTTCCAGGAAGGTGACCGTGACATCGATATCTTGCGGTGCACCGTTTTCCATCATTGTTTCCCCGTCGCCACAGGCGTGTCGCCAAGACCGCCCCATTCCGTCCAGGAACCGTCGTAGAGCCTGTTGTCGGTATGGCCGAGCGTCTCCAGCGCCAGCGTGATCGCCGCCGCGGTGATGCCCGAACCGCAGGATGTCACAACCGGCTTCGACAGATCGATGCCGGCACCCTCGATTACGCTTCGCAAGCGGTCCTTGGGCAAGAGCTCGCCATTTTCGGCCAGCGCCGTGATCGGGACATTGCGCGCGCCCGGCATATGGCCCGAACGGACGCCTGCGCGCGGCTCCGGATCGGTTCCAGCAAAGCGGCCGGCCGAGCGTGCGTCAGCGATCTGGCTCTTCCGGCCGTCCACGATCCCGCGCATCTCGTCGAGGCTGACGACCCGACTTTTGTCGAAATCGGCGTGGAAAACACTCGGCGCGATCTTTGTCGGCTCAGAAGTCACGGGCCGCCCCTCGGCCTTCCAGCGATCGATACCGCCATTCAGGATGTAGACCTGGAAGACGCCCATGACCCGAAACATCCACCAGGCGCGCGGTGCGGAAAACAGGCCAGGGCCGTCATAGACGACGATGGTGTCGTCGGCCGAAACGCCCATGGCGCCGACATATCGGGCGAAATGCCGCGGCGAGGCCAGCGTATGCGGCAGTTTCGAATCCGGATCGGATACCGCATCCTGGTCGAGGAAGCGCGCACCGGGGATATGGGCCGCGTCATATTCGGCGCGAGCATCACGCTTTTGCGCCGGCAGGTACCAGGACGCGTCGATGATGGTGAGGCCGGGCTCACCGAGCTGCTTCTGCAGCCAGTCGGCGTCGACGATGAAGGGACTGTCCTGCGCCATTCTTCTTCTCCCTGCTCCGCGCTCGCTTCGACCTGAACTCATCCGGGGTCAGTTTGCCGGCATCGGCCCGAAGCGGATGCGGAAGCGCCGGTTCTCCCGGCCTTTCTTCTCGATCTTGCCGATATGGATTTCGCCGACCTCACCGGTCGACTTCACATGCGTTCCGCCGCAAGGCTGGCTGTCGATCGAGCCGTTGTCGCCAATGCAGACCAGCCGGATCTTGCCGGTGCCGACCGGCGGGCGGACATTCTTCGATTTGACCAGGCCGGGATTCGCGGCGAGCTCCTCGTCGGTGATCAGCCGAGTGAAGATCGGATAGTCGGCGCGCACCAACTCCATCAGGCGGACCGTCACGTCTTCCTTCGTGAAGCCCGCATCGGGAATGTCGAAGTCGACGCGGCTGTCATCCTCGGCCACAGCGGCCCCGGTGATCGGAAAGGGGCAAACGACCGTCAGCAGATGGCAGGCGGAGTGCATGCGCATCAAAAGATGCCGCCGCTCCCAGTCGATCAGAAGCTTCAGCCTTTCCCCGACCGCGGGCAGCGTCTGTTCCGGCGCTGGCACATGGATGATCTCATCCTTGGTCTCGCCGGTGATGGTGGCGGCGATCGCGATGCGGCTGCCGTCGGCACGCTCGAGCATGCCGGTATCCCCCGGCTGTCCGCCCGAGGTGGCATAGAAGATCGTACGGTCGAGAAGGATGCCGCCACGATCGTTGATGGCGACGACCTCGGCCTCGGCCGTTCTCTGATAAGCGTCGTCGCGAAACAGCGCCTCGGTCTTGTGCGCCATCACGCCACCTTTTCGAACGGCACGGAAATGTCGGCCTTCTCTTCCATCCAACCCGGCACCGGAAGGTTCTTGCCGCGCAGGAACTCCGGATTGAAGAGCTTGGACTGGTAGCGCGTGCCGTAGTCGGCAAGGATCGTCACGATGGTGTGGCCGGGTCCGAGCTCGCGCGCCAGCCGGATGGCGCCGGCGATGTTGATGCCGGTCGAGCCGCCGACGCAGAGCCCCTCCTCCTGGATCAGGTCGAAGATGATCGGCAACGCCTCCTCATCCGGGATCTGGTAAGAGAAGTCCGGCGTGAAGCCTTCGAGATTGGCGGTGATGCGGCCTTGCCCGATGCCCTCGGTTATCGAATTGCCATCCGATTTCAGCTCGCCGCTGGTGTAGAAACTGTAGAGTGCGGCGCCGAGCGGATCGGCGAGCGCGATCTTGACGTCCTTGCTCTTGCCCTTGAGTCCGAGCGCGATACCGGCGAGCGTGCCGCCGGAGCCGACGGCCGAGACAAAGCCGTCGATCTTGCCGTCGGTCTGGGCCCAGATTTCCTGCGCGGTCGTGCGGACATGGCCGTCGCGGTTGGCGACATTGTCGAACTGGTTGGCCCAGATCGCGCCGTTCGGTTCGGAGCGCGCCAGCTGCTCGGCAAGGCGGCCCGACAGTTTTATGTAATTATTGGCGTTCCTGTAGGGCACGGCCGGCACCTCGATGAGCTCCGCGCCCAGGATCTTGATCACGTCCTTCTTTTCCTGGCTCTGCGTGTCAGGAATGACGATCACCGTGCGATAGCCGAGCGCCTTGGCGACCAGCGTCAAACCAATACCGGTGTTGCCGGCAGTGCCTTCGACGATAAGCCCTCCGGGCCTCAAGAGCCCCCGCTGTTCGGCGTCGCGGATGATGAACAGGCCCGCCCGATCCTTTACCGATTGCCCTGGATTCATGAACTCGGCCTTGCCGAGGATCTCGCAACCGGTCGCTTCGGAGGCCTTGTTGAGCCGGATCAGGGGCGTATTGCCGATCGCTTCGATCACAGAACGGGGCATGCGGGGATTCCTCTATGTGTGCGGCCAGACCCTAAAAACCGGACGCCTCGGTTTCAAGGCAAGATTTTGCCTGGTCCAGTCGCATTCTGGACGCTGCAGTGCTCGCGATCATTTCAACGCCCGGCGCGAAAACCGCTCTTTTCATTCGATTTCTTCGCCGTTAGAGCAGGCTCGAACATATGCAAGGCATCACATGACACTCTACCGGGCCAATCCGAAAGACGGTGTCGCCTGGGTCACGGGCGGCAGCAGCGGCCTTGGCCGCGCGCTGGCCAAGGATCTGGCCAATCAAGGCTACGCCGTAGCGGTGACCTCCCTGCCGCAAGACCCGGCCGATACGCTGATCGTCGAAACGGCACAGATGTCGGGACATGTGAAGTCCTTTCCGTGCGATGTCACCGACGAGCAGGGCATGGCACGCACGGCCGCCGCGATCGAGGAGCAGATGGGGCCGATCGTGCTTGCCGTCTTCAATGCCGGCAACTACATCGCCACCCCTGGCGAGAAGCTGGAGGTGCGCGATTTCCACCGCTCCTTCGCCGTTAACTATTTCGGCATCGTCAACGGTGTGGTGCCTGTCGTCGAGCACATGCGCGTGCGCGGACGCGGCCATGTCGTCCTGGTGGGATCGGTCACCGCCTATTCCGGCTGGCCGACCACCGCCGCCTATGGTGGCACCAAGGCCGCGATCAACATCCTGGCGGAGTCGCTGAAATACGACTTCGACAAGATGAATATCCGCGTCCAGGTCATGAACCCCGGCTTCGTCGACACGCCACTGACGGAAAAGAACAAGCTGCCGATGCCCGGCCTCATGCCCGTGCATCGCGCGTCGCGCCGCATGGCGCGCGGCATCAAAAGGGGCGGCTTCGAAGTCACCTTCCCGTATCACATAAGCTGGCCGTTGAAGCTGCTGGGCCTGCTGCCGCGTCCGATCGGCCGCTTCGTCATCGGCCTTACCACCCACTGGTGGGGGCGGCCATTGCATTTCGATCGCAGGCTGCCAGGCGGAAAAGATCCGTCCCGCGACAAGGCGACATAAGCCGACGAAACAGCGATTGCCTGCCGGCAGGGGCGGCCATAGTTTGAGAATCATTGCTTGGAGACTGCGATGGGGCGACGGATCGTGCTTGCGGTGCTTGGCCTTGCAGTCATCCTGGTAGTCGGCTTCTTCCTCGGCCCGCGCGTACCGGTCGATACGACAATCCGCTTCAATCCGTCGGTGATCGGCGACGATCCGCAGGCCTATCTGGCGCGCGAAGAGGCTGCCGTGCCCAACATCCGCGACGGGCTCGACAAGGAGATCATCTGGGCGAACCCGATGGTCCACGCCAAGACGCCCTTGGCCATCGTCTACATCCATGGCTTTTCGGCCTCGAAGGGCGAGCTTCGCCCCTTGCCGGACGACATCGCGGAGGAGCTGGACGCCAACCTCTTCTACACGCGGCTGACCGGTCACGGTCAGGATGGCGCGGCCATGGCGCAAGGCAGTGTCAATGCCTGGATCAACGACTATGAGGAGGCTTTGGCCATCGGCCGGGCCATCGGCGACAAGGTGATCGTCATCGGGACCTCGACCGGCGGCTCGCTGGCGGCATGGGCCGCAACGCAGCCGGGCGCTTCGGATGGTGTCGCGGCTATCGCGTTCATATCCCCGAATTTCGGCGTCAAGGCTTCCGGCGCCGAGATTCTCACCATGCCCTGGGGCGGGCAGATTGCCGAGCTTGTCGGTGGCAAGGAGCGCAGCTTCCCGGCGCGCAACGCGCTGCATGAAAAATTCTGGACAACCAAATACCCGATGAAGGCGGTGCTGCCGATGGCGGCGCTCACCAACCTTGCCTATGGCGCGCCGGTCGAGAAGGCGACGATCCCTGCCCTGTTCATCTTCTCGGATTCCGACAAGGTGGTGCTGCCGGAGCGCACGCGTGAGATCGCCGGGCGTTGGGGCGCTCCACACGAGCTGGTGCCGGTGGACGACACCGGCGATCCGGACAATCACGTCATCGCCGGCGACGTGTTGTCGCCGCAGACCACGGCTTTCCTCACCCAGCGCATCGTGGTGTGGGTGAAGGCGCTGATGCAACAGCAAATGGCCCAGTGAAACGAGAAACGGCCGGAGCATCGCTCCGGCCGTTTCCTTCCTTGATCCGCCTTGACAGGCTCAAGCAGCCCGGTTCGCGGGCCGCTTGCCGCCGAAGCGGCGCTTGTTGTTGCCCTTGAAGCGCTTGAAACCATCCGGCTTGCCCGAGCCGTTCGGCTTGGCCGCGGCCGGGCGCTCGCCCTGCGGTTTCGGTCCACGCTCGCCATGAGGCTTGCCGCCGAAACGCTTCTGGTCGCCTCCGTTGCCGGGGCGGCGGCCATCGCGACGGCCGCCGTGATGCTCGCGGTCATTGGCCGGTTCGAAATGGCGCTCGGCCTTTTCCCTGGGATCGCGCTGCGGATCCGGGCTGCCGAGATGATCGGCAACGACCGGCAGCTTCATGCGGATGATGCGCTCCACCTGCCGCAGCTTGGCGTTTTCGGAAGGATCGCAAAGCGTGATCGCAATGCCGTCCCTGCCGTTTCGGCCGGTGCGGCCGATGCGGTGGACATAGCTTTCCGCCTCGTCCGGCAGATCGAAATTCACGACATGGCTGATGCCGGGCACGTCGATGCCGCGCGCCGCGATATCGGTGGCGACCAGGATGCGGACCGAACCGTCGCGGAAGTCGTTGAGCGCCTTTTGGCGAGCATTCTGCGACTTGTTGCCGTGGATGACGGCGGCGTTGAAGCCGTCGCGCGCAAGGTCCTTGGTGACGCGATCGGCGCCGTGCTTGGTGCGCGAGAACACGATCACCGCACGCATCGCCTCGTCGGCCAGCATCTTGGACAGCACCTGGCGCTTCTGCTTGGTGCGGGCAAGCACCACGCTCTGCACGATCTCGGCCGCAGCCGTGCTCTGCGGCGCGACTTCGATGCGGACAGGGTTCTTGAGCAGGCCCTTGGCAAGCTCGGCGATCTCATCCGGCATGGTGGCCGAGAACAGCGCCGTCTGGCGATCCGGCGCGGTCGCCTTGGCGATGCGCTTGACGTCGTTGATGAAGCCCATGTCGAGCATGCGGTCGCCCTCATCGAGGACGAGCCATTTGGTGTCGGCAAGGATGAGGTCGCCTTCGCGCACCAGGTCGGTCAACCGCCCAGGCGTGGCGATCAGGACGTCGACGCCGGGTGCGATCTTCTTCACCTGGCTGAAGCGCGAGACGCCGCCCAGCACAAGCGCGGTGGAGATATGCGCGCCCTTGGCGAGAAGCTTGATGGTGTCCTCGATCTGCACGGCAAGCTCGCGCGTCGGCGCCAGGATCAGCGCGCGCGCCGTCTTGGGCCGGCGCTTCGTGCCAAGGCCGATGATCTTCGACAGGATCGGCAGCGCGAAGGCCGCCGTCTTGCCCGAACCGGTCTGGGCGATACCGAATATGTCGCGGCCTTCGATCTGCGCCGGAATCGCCTGGGTCTGGATCGGCTTCGGTTCAGTGAAGCCGGCCGCAAGGGTGGCTTTCAGCAGCGCGCCGCTGATGCCAAGGGCCGCGAAACCTGAGAGTTCCCCAGCGTCGTTGTTGGGGAGGGTGTTTTCGTTGGTCAAATTTATCTTCTTTCAAGCGGCGCAACGGCCGCAAACGTCAAATGGCGGCAGGGCGCAACCTGCCGTCGAAACAATCATCATGAAACGACAAGGCGGCGGACGGGAAACGTCCGCGCGGCTGCGCTGTCGTGCCCGCGGGCTTCATGCCCCGGGGCTTTTTCGCCGTCTTGCCGATCGACCGGGGCCGATTTGAAAGAGGGAAAACAGACGCAACCAGTCTCATTCGTGGAGAAAGCCGGACAAGCCGGCCCAAGCGCCTATACCGCCGCATATGGCCGAGTCCGCGCCGAAATGCAAGAGGTCATGCTGCAGCGCAGCAAAACAAGGGCGCTTGCGCTGTCCTGCCCTCGCCATTACCACAAATCACTTATCTCTTTTGGGGACCTGCGATGAAAGACGTGCTGAAGGAACTCGAGCGCCGCCGCGAAATCGCCCGCATGGGCGGCGGCAAAGACCGTATCGAGGCCCAGCACAAGAAAGGCAAGCTGACCGCGCGCGAGCGCATCGAGGTCTTCCTCGACGAGGGCTCGTTCGAAGAGTTCGACATGTATGTCGAGCACCGGTCGACCGATTTTGGCATGGAGAAAACCAAGATCGCCGGCGATGGCGTTGTCACCGGCTGGGGCACCGTCAACGGGCGCCCGGTCTATATCTTCGCCAAGGATTTCACCGTGTTCGGCGGCTCGCTGTCGGAGGCGCATGCCGAAAAGGTCATCAAGGTCCAGGAGATGGCGCTGCGCAACCGCGCGCCGATCATCGGGCTTTACGACGCTGGCGGCGCGCGCATCCAGGAAGGTGTCGCGGCGCTTGGCGGCTATGCGGAGATCTTCCAGCGCAATGTGCTCGCCTCCGGGGTCATCCCGCAGATATCGCTGATCATGGGGCCTTGCGCCGGCGGTGACGTCTATTCACCCGCCATGACCGATTTCATCTTCATGGTACGCGACACCTCCTACATGTTTGTCACCGGACCGGACGTGGTGAAGACAGTGACCAATGAGACGGTGACCGCGGAAAGCCTCGGCGGCGCCAGCGTGCACACCACCAAATCCTCGATCGCCGACGGCGCCTACGACAATGATGTCGAGGCGCTTTTGCAGATGCGGCGGCTGGTCGATCTGTTGCCGGCGTCGAACACCGCCGAAATCCCCGAGATCGAGTGCTACCAGTCGGTGACGGACCACGACCTGTCGCTCGACCGGTTGATCCCGGACAACGCCAACAAGCCTTACGACATCAAGGAGCTGATCCTGAAGGTCGTCGACGAGGGCGATTTCTTCGAAATCCAGCAGAGCTTCGCCAGGAACATCGTAACCGGCTTCGGTCGTGTCGAGGGGCGCACGGTGGGTTTCGTCGCCAACCAGCCGATGGTGCTTGCCGGCGTGCTCGATTCCGACGCCAGCCGAAAGGCTGCGCGCTTCGTGCGCTTCTGCGATTGTTTTTCCATCCCCATCGTCACCTTCGTGGACGTGCCGGGCTTCCTGCCGGGCACCGCGCAGGAATATGGCGGCCTGATCAAGCACGGCGCAAAGCTGCTTTTCGCCTATGCGGAGGCGACGGTGCCGAAGGTCACCGTCATCACCCGCAAGGCCTATGGCGGCGCCTATGACGTGATGGCCTCGAAGCACCTGCGTGGCGACATGAACTACGCCTGGCCGACGGCGCAGATCGCGGTGATGGGCGCCAGGGGCGCGGTCGAGATCATCTACCGCAAGGATATCGGCGACCCGGAGAAAATCGCTGCTCATACAAAGACTTACGAGGATCGCTTCCTGTCGCCCTTCGTCGCCGCCGAACGCGGCTATGTCGATGAGGTGATCATGCCGCATTCGACGCGTCGTCGCGTCGCGCGAGCGCTGCGCATGCTGCGCAACAAGGACATGCAGAACCCCTGGAAGAAGCACGACAACATCCCGCTGTGAGCAGCCGCGCCGGTAAGAAATGCGAATAGCCCTTGCAGCTCAGAGCCTCATTCCGGCCAAGGGGTATGGCGGAACGCAGCGCCAGGTCGAATGGCTGATCACCGAACTGGTCAAGCTTGGGCACCATGTCGTCCTGATCGCCGCACCGGGATCCTCGCACCCGATGTGCGAAGTCCGGCATGCGGTCAGCGATGCCGAATGCCGGGCGGCCATCCCGCGCGATACGCAGATCGTCAACCTGCATGCCTGGAAGGTCGAGGTCCCCTTCCCGACGCTCAACACCGAACACGGCCATCTTCCGGACTATCCGCGGCCGCAGGCCAACTGGAACTTCCTCAGCGCCCGCCATGCCGAACTGCATGGCCGCAAGACCTTCGTTTATAACGGGTTTCCGGTGGACGCCTACCGGCTGGCACCTGCGAAAAACGATCACCTGTTCTTCATGGCGGCAATCGCGCGAGCCGGAAAGGGGCTGAACCGGGCGGTGGACCTCGCCAGGAAGTTCGATTTCACGCTTGATATCGCCGGCGGTTCGCGCTGGAAACTGCTCGGCCGCAGCAAGACCCGCCGCGAGGGCGTCTTTTTCAAGAGCCTTTCGGCCCGCTATCGTTTTCACGGCATGGTCGACGGCCAGGACAAATTGCGCCTGCTGGGTCAATCGAAGGCTTTCCTCAACCCGATCTCCTGGGAAGAGCCGTTCGGCATGGCGCAGGTCGAAGCCATGCTGTGCGGCACGCCGGTGCTTACCACGCCACGCGGCGCGCTGCTGGAGACCGTCGATGCCGATACCGGCCGCTTCTTCGAGACCGACGAGGAATTTGCGGGCGGCTTTGCCGAGATCGGAAGCCTGCCGGCGCAACGATGCCGCCAGTCGGCGGCTGACAGGTTCCCGATCGGGAAGACGGCGAAGGCCTATCTGGAACTCTATGCCCGCATTCTTGATGGCGGAGCGCTTCCGTGACAAATCTCCATCATGCCTGCCATTGGCGGCGATCGCCCGGTTCGAAAAGGTAGCGCCTGGTGCGTCCAATCCTCGTCTTCTGCCTGCCGGCAATCGGTGACTTCATCCGTTGCCATTCGGCAATCGAGGTCCTGGCGGAAAAATTTCCCGGCTGCCCGATCGACGTCACCACCTCGGCGCTCGCCGCCCCGCTCGCGCGGCTGATGCCGTATATCCGCAAGACCTGGATCGTGGAGAAACACTGGAGGCCGGGGCTGAAACAGCGGGCACGCCTGGCGCGCGAACTGCGCAAGGAGGACTACCAGGCGGCTTATATGCTCACCAGCAGCACCAAGGCCGCCCTCGTGCCATGGCTTGCCGGCATCCCGGAACGCATCGGCTATCCGCGCGAATTCCAGTTCGGCATCATCAATCGCCTGCCGGCAGGCTGGTTGAAAAGCTTCGTGGCATTCGGTCCGCGCAAGACGAGACTGTTCGAACAGGTCTGCACGATTGCGATGCGTGGCGAGAAGCCCGCCGACGGGATGCGGTTGCCGGCGCCGCAAATGGCGGTTTCGGCCGACGAGCTTTCGGATTGGCGCGCGCGTCACGATATCGACCCTGCAAGGCCGGTGCTGGCGCTTTATACCTCGGCGTTCAGCAACTTCCGCTCATGGCCGGCGGAGCGTTTCATCTCGGTAGCCAAGGACCATGTCCGGCGCGGCTGGTCGGTCTGGCTCGTCGGCGGCCCGCGTGAACGCGAGGCGGCTGCCCAGGTCCAGGCCGCGCTCCCGGAGGTGGTGGATTTCACGTCGACGCCGCAACTTGTCGACGCCATGTGCCAGATCGCGGCCTCGACCGTCTTCCTCGGCGTCGATGGCGGCCTTTGCCATGCAGCCGCGGCTTTGGGCGGACCGTGCGTGCTTATCTTCGGATCGAACCGCTCCTACGAGACCGGCCCTGTCAACGATCATGTCCGCTACCTCGAGCCGCCGATTTCGACGCCGAGCTGGGTCTACGATACACGCGGTGTCAGCGAGGAAAGAGTGCTTGCAGCTTTAGCCGATGCTGTGGCGCAGACGCGCCGCTGGCAGGGAGCCTGACCTTATTTCTCCGCGACCGCGCCGAAGCCGGTTTTGCTCCCCATCAATTCGCGCAGCACCGGCACTATGGCCAGCGGTAGGTCCTCGGCTATCAAGCCCGGCCCAAAACGGCTGCCGGCCTCGCCGTGAATCCAGACCCCTGCGCAGGCTGCTTCGAAGGCCGGCATGCCTTGGGCAAGCAAGCCCGCGATGATGCCCGCAAGCACGTCGCCCGAACCTGCCGTGGCGAGCCAGGGCGCGCCATTGCTGTTGATCGCCGCGCGGCCATCCGGCGAGGCAATCACGCTGTCGGCGCCCTTATAGACGATAATGGCGTTGGAACGCTGCGCGGCGGCGCGCGCCCTTGCCAGTTTCGACAAGGCCTTGTCGCCGGCGATGTCCGGAAACAGCCTGCCGAACTCGCCCTCGTGCGGCGTCATGACCAGCGCCGGCGCGTCCAGCCTGCCGGCCGCTTCGAACAGCGTCGAGGCCGCATTGCGAAACGAGGTGATGCCGTCGGCATCGAGCACGAGCCCTTCGACGCCGCCGTCCTGGCGCTTTCTGGCGAGCACGGCAAGCGTGAAGTCACGCGCCTTGTCGCCGATGCCGAAGCCCGGGCCGAGAACGAAAGTCGATGGCCGGCGATCGCCGATAACGTCATGCACGTTCTCGATCGCGTCGACCTTGCGCAGCATGATCGAGGTGAGATGCGAGGCGTTGACCTGCATGGCGTTCGCCGGCGAGAGCACGGTCACTGCCCCTGCCCCGCTTCTGGCGGCTGCAAGCGCCGACAGGCGCGCGGCGCCCGTCGCGGATGGTCCGCCCGAAAAGACGCTGGCATGGCCGCGCTTGTACTTGTGCGCGTCGATCGCAGGCACAGGAAAGTTTTCGATCCAGAGTCCCGGCCGGTTCTCGAAGGCACGTGGCGCGACCGCATCGATGATCTCGTCACCGATGCCGATGTCGGCCAGCACGATCTCGCCGGACAGCTCGCGGCCAGGCAGAAGCAAGTGGCCTGGCTTCTTTCGCGCGAAGGTCACGGTGAGGATCGCGCGAAATGCCTCGCCGAGAACCTCGCCGCTGTCGCCGGAAACGCCCGAAGGCAGGTCGACGGCCACCACCGGCAGATGGAGTTCCGTCACGACCTGAACTGCCCTGGCGGCATCGCCCGAGAGCGGCTTTGACAGGCCCGCTCCATAGAGCGCATCAACCACGAGAGAGCCGGGTTCCGGCTGAAAAGCCGATAACGGCTTCCGCTCTATCCGGCATGCGGCGGCGGCAAGCGCGGCGTCGCTGCCTGCCCGCGGTTCACCCGACGCCCACAGGGCCACATCGACGCCGGCCTCGGCCAACAGCCGCGCCACGACATAGCCGTCGCCGCCATTGTTGCCGGGTCCGCACAACACGTGCACCCTCATGGCATCAGGGTAGCGCGCCAGCACGACCGCGGCGACCGCCTCGCCGGCGCGTTGCATCAGCCCGTAACCATCGAGCGGCCCGGCGGCGATCGCCAGTCGGTCGGCCTCGGCCATTTCGGCCGGCGATAGAAGTTCATTGCGGACGGGATTGCCGATCTCCATGCGATCAAGCATTGTCCAGTTTTCGGTTCGAAGCAAACCATCACGACCGCATGGGGTCTCGCACCCTTGTCGCATCCATGAGGGGGTCTGCCTGCAAATTGCGCTGTCTGCCCAATTTTTGCGCAGACGTGGGGAGGAGCGATGTATAGGGTTTGGGCGTCCATGACGCATCCGATGCAGCGGATGACGCGAATTTGCATCCGAAGGTGGCATGGCGTCGAAAACGCCGTATACCGACTCCGTTCCTCTGGATTGGCATGGTTCGTGCTTGATGGAGGCGCAAGCGGGGCGCACAACCCGTCTTCTTGGCAGTGGAGGCCACTTTCTACATGAAAAAGATCGAAGCGATCATCAAGCCATTCAAGCTGGACGAAGTGAAGGAAGCGCTTCAGGAGGCCGGACTGCAAGGCATCACCGTCACCGAGGCCAAGGGTTTCGGCCGTCAGAAAGGCCACACCGAGCTTTATCGCGGCGCCGAATATGTCGTCGACTTCCTGCCGAAGGTGAAGATCGAAGTGGTTCTCGGCGACGACGCCGTCGAAGGCGCCATCGAGGCCATCCGCAAGGCGGCGCAGACCGGCCGCATCGGCGACGGCAAGATCTTCGTTTCCAACATCGAGGAAGTCGTGCGCATCCGTACCGGCGAGACCGGCATCGACGCCATCTGACCCGAACTTTTCAACCCATTCCGGACGTCATCACACAGGGAAGAATGACATGACGACAGCCAAAGACATCATGAAGCAGATCAAGGATAACGACGTGAAATTCGTCGACCTGCGCTTCACCGATCCGCGGGGCAAGCTGCAGCATGTGACGATGGATGTCGTCGAAGTCGAGGAAGACATGTTCGCCGACGGCGTCATGTTCGACGGCTCCTCGATCGCCGGCTGGAAGGCCATCAACGAGTCCGACATGGTGCTGATGCCCGACACGGACACCGTCCATATGGATCCGTTCTTCGCCCAGTCGACCATGGTCATCCTGTGCGACATCCTCGATCCGGTCTCCGGCGAAGCCTACAACCGCGATCCGCGCGGCACCGCCAAGAAGGCCGAGGCCTATATGAAGTCGGAAGGCATCGGCGACACCATCTATGTCGGCCCGGAAGCCGAGTTCTTCGTGTTCGACGACGTCAAGTACAAGGCCGATCCCTACAACACCGGCTTCCGGCTGGATTCGACCGAGTTGCCGTCCAATGACGACACCGACTACGAGACCGGCAACCTCGGCCACCGTCCGCGCGTCAAGGGCGGCTATTTTCCGGTGCCGCCGATCGATTCCTGTCAGGACATGCGCTCCGAGATGCTGACCGTGCTCGCCGAAATGGGCGTGCGCGTCGAAAAGCATCACCACGAAGTCGCCGCCGCCCAGCACGAGCTCGGCATCAAGTTCGACGCGCTGGTCCGCAACGCCGACAAGATGCTGATCTACAAATATGTCGTCCATCAGGTCGCCAATGCCTACGGCAAGACGGCGACCTTCATGCCGAAGCCGATCTTCGGCGACAACGGCTCGGGCATGCACGTCCATATGTCGATCTGGAAAAACGGCAAGCCGACCTTCGCCGGCAATGAATATGCGGGCCTGTCGGAGAGCTGCCTCTACTATATCGGCGGCATCATCAAGCATGCCAAGGCGATCAACGCCTTCACCAACCCGCTCACCAATTCCTACAAGCGTCTGGTGCCGGGCTACGAGGCGCCGGTGCTGCTCGCCTATTCCGCGCGCAACCGCTCGGCTTCCTGCCGCATTCCGTTCGGCAACTCGCCGAAGTCGAAGCGCGTCGAGGTCCGTTTCCCCGATCCGGGCGCGAACCCCTATCTCGGCTTCGCGGCCATGCTGATGGCCGGCCTCGACGGCATCAAGAACAAGATCCATCCCGGACAGCCGATGGACAAGGATCTCTACGATCTGCCGCCGAAGGAACTGAAGAAGATCCCGACCGTCTGCGGCTCGCTGCGCGAAGCACTGCAGAGCCTCGACAAGGACCGCGGCTTCCTGAAAGCCGGCGGCGTCTTCGACGACGACCAGATCGACAGCTATATCGAGCTCAAGATGGCCGAGGTGATGCGCTTCGAAATGACCCCGCACCCGGTCGAGTACGACATGTACTATTCGGTCTGACGACCGGACTTCTCCGCATAGACGACAAAAAGAACCCCGGCGTTTCGCCGGGGTTCTCGCATGGACAGGCGTCGGAGGGCTTGACGCCTATCCCGCAAGCTCGTCGGGGCCGTGCAGCATCCAGTCGGCGCGTCGCGACAGGAACACCAGGAAATAGATCGCGGCGACCGCCATGATCGCCAGCGTCGCTATCAGGCTCGGGCGTCCGAAGGCGGCGTCGAGCCAGTTCTGGTAGGCGACATAGATCAGTGCCACGAAGGCAAGGATCGCCGGAACCGGGAACAGCGGCATGCGATAGTGTCCGCCCGAAGTCGAGCCGTTGCGACGGCCGGCGAAGACCGCCACGCATAGCAGCGCATAGATCACCACCAGCGACGTGCCGCTGACCACCAGCAGCAGGTTGAGGTCGATGAAGCAGGCAAGTGCGGCCAGCACCGCGACCACGATGGTGGCGATCCACGGCGAAGCGTAGCTGCCATGGACGGAGGCGACGGCGTTGTTGATCGGTCCGAACCAGGTCTTGTCGCGGCCGGAGCTGAACAGAAGCCGCGCTGCCTGCAGGATGATGGCGATGACGGCGTTGAAGATGGCGACCGCAATCGCCAGGCTGATCACGACCGTCAGCCAATGGCCGCCACGCGCCTCGAGGAAATACTCGATCTTCTGCGGTGCCGAGAGCAGGCCGACGAGGTCGGGCGCGCCGAGCAGCACGGCGGTCAGCGGGATCAACTCGGCGGCGACCGTGATCACCAGCGCCCAGAGCACCACCTTGCCGATGTTGCGCTTGGCGTCATGCGTCTCCTCGCCGAAATAGGCGGCGGCGCCATAGCCGTTATAGGCAAAGAGCGAGACGGCGGTGGACGCCAGGATGATCGCGGCCGAGGCCGGGACCAACGAGTTGGTCGTGGCGTCGAGCAGTTGCGGCGAGGTGAACAGGCTGGAGAGCGGCCGCTCGACATGCGTGAATCCCAGACCTATCAGGACCAGCAGCGCCAGCATCTCGATGCCGAGGAAGATGCCAGTGACGAAGGCATTGACCTTGATGCGCAATGCGGCGACCGCGCCGGCCAGGATGATCGTCACCACGCCCACCCATTGCGGGCTGAGATTGGGGATGATGACGCCGAGATAGGTGCCGACGCCGAGCGCAATGACGGCGACGATCAGCACGATCGACACGAAGACAAGCACCAGCGTGACGAAGCCCCAGAAGCGGCCAAGCGTGCGGCCGATCATGGTGTATTCGCCGCCGGCCATCGGATAGGCCGACGAGAGCTCGGCGTAGACGAAGGCCATGAACAGGCCGATGACGGCCGCGATCACGAAGCTCAGGAATGAGCCGGTCCCGGCCAGCGCGATAACGCCCGGCACGATGATGAAGACGGATGACGCCGGCGTCACCGCCGATAGCACGATCATCAGCGTGCCCAGCGCGTTCAGTGCCCGGTCCAGGCCCTTGGCGCCGGGCGCGGCCTTGTCGGCGGCCGCCGTAGTGGCTTCATTTGTAGACATTATCCTCCCCTTTTTTTAATTGGATAAAAATTATTATCCGCAGCAAAAGCTATCCGTGTTGATACTTAGCGTCAACAAATATGCGATATGTTGGCTTGCAAAAATCCACCGGCCAGTTTTAATTGAATCAAATTCAGGAAACGAGATGGGCAGACCCAAGACACAGACCGATCGCCGCCTGACGCTGGTCGCCGCGGCGGAATCGATGATCGCCAAACGCGGCCTCGCCGGCGTCACCTTGCGCGACGTCGCCAATGAGGCCGGCATGAGCTCAAGCGCGCTGCTCTATTATTACCCGGGCCTCAAGGAGCTTCTGGACGATGTGCAGAAAAAGGCGGTCGAGCGCTTCTGCACGCAGCGCGCGGCAGCGGTCGCGACAATCGCCGATCCCAGGCTGCGCCTGAAAACGATGCTCGACAACGGACTGCCGACCGATCCGGATGATCAGCTTTGCCGGCTCCTTCTGGAGCTTGGTGCTTATTCGCGCTCGGACGCCAGCTACGCCGCGCGCCACATAACGCTCTTCGAGCGCCAGGTGGCGATCTATGTCGGCATCCTCGAGGCAGGAGCGGCCACCGGCATCTTCAAGCTGAATGCGGCCAGCGAGGTGATCGCGCGCGGCCTGGTCGTGCTGGAAGACGGCCTCGGCCTCCATCTGGTCAATGTCGTGCCGGCGGTCGACCACGCTTCGGCAATGGCGATCCTCACCAGCTACGCGGAACTCGCAACCGGCTGCAGCCTTCGCTGAGCCGGCCTTCATCAACGGAGCATTTTTCAGCATGGACCAACGAGCAGCCCCGACCACCACGCCGGCCGGCAAAACACGCGCCCGCGGCCTTGGCATTCCGCTGCCGGGCACGCCGGGCCCGGCCAACGCCATCACCGATGTCGATGGCGTGCTTGTCGGCTATTCGACGCTGATCAAGGGCGACGGCAAGCTCAACATGGGCCATGGTCCAGTGCGAACCGGCGTCACCGCGATCCTGCCGCTTGGCCGCGACGGCGTTGGGGTGGCTGTAGCTGCCGGCTACCATTCCTTCAACGGCAATGGCGAGATGACCGGCGCCTCATGGCTGGAGGAGGCCGGCAGCCTGAGCATGCCGATCCTGATCACCAACACGCATGCCGTCGGGCCGTGCCACCGCGGCGTTGTCGACTGGGTTGCGCACAACAAGCCCGCGGTGGCGAACCAATGGCTGTTGCCCGTGGTGGCCGAAACCTGGGACGGTTATCTCAACGATATCAACGGCTCGCATGTCACCGTCGACCATGCGATCGAGGCGATCGACAATGCAGCCGGCGGCGCGATCGAGGAAGGATCGGTCGGCGGCGGCACCGGCATGAACTGCTACGCCTTCAAGGGTGGTTCCGGCTCCGCGTCGCGGATCGTCGATTACGGCCATCGTTCCTATACGGTGGGCGTCTTCCTGCAGGCCAATTTCGGGTCTCGCCAGGAGCTCAGCATCGCCGGTGTGCCGTTTGGGCGTGAGCTTGCGGCCGACAATCCGATGGAGGCCTATTTCAGCGGCGGGCCGACAGGCGCCGGCTCCTGCATCGGCATCGTCGCCACCGACGCGCCGTTGCTGCCTGGCCAATGCAAGGCGCTGGCGCGACGCGTGCCGCTCGGACTGGCGCGCACCGGTACCGCTGGCTCGCATTTCTCGGGCGACATCTTCCTCGCCTTCTCGACCGCCAACCCGGATGCGCTCAATGGCCGCTTCCCGAAGGGCGCCCCAAGCGAGGAGAGCTACAGCCATATGGACTTCATTCCCTGGGGCCGCATGGACGACTTCTACACCGCCGTGGTGCAGGCAACCGAGGAGGCCGTGCTCAACGCATTGATCGCCAACGCCGATATGGTCGGCCGAGACGGCAATCGCACCCCCGCCCTGCCGCACGCCAAGGTGGTCGAAGCGCTCAAGTCGCGTGGCGTTGTCGCCGGCTGACGGCAGCGGGAGGCGCTCTCTCGCCGGCAGTCACCAAGCAAAAAGCCCCGGCGGAGACGCCGGGGCTTTCTTTCTTCGACAGGCAACCAGCCGAAGGGATCAAGCGGCGGCCGAAACCTTGGTGTCGGTTGCGACTTCCGAAATCGTCTTCAGGACCTGCGAGGCGATCTGGTAGGGGTCGCCCTGCGAGTTCGGACGACGGTCTTCCAGGTAACCCTTGTAGTCGTTCTTGACGAAGGAGTGCGGCACGCGGATCGAAGCGCCGCGGTCGGCGACGCCGTAGGAGAACTTATTCCACGGCGCGGTCTCGTGCTTGCCGGTCAGGCGCTTGTCGTTGTCCGGACCGTAGACGGCAATGTGATCCATCAGGTTCTTTTCGAACTGCGCCATCAGCGCCTCGAAATAGGCCTTGCCGCCGACTTCGCGCATATACCTGGTCGAGAAGTTGCAGTGCATGCCGGAGCCGTTCCAGTCGGTATCGCCGAGCGGCTTGCAATGGAACTCGATGTCGATGCCGTACTTTTCGGTGAGGCGCAGCAGCAGGTAGCGCGCCATCCAGATCTGGTCGGCGGCCTTCTTGGAGCCCTTGCCGAAGATCTGGAATTCCCACTGGCCCTTGGCCACTTCGGCGTTGATGCCTTCATGGTTGATGCCGGCGGCCAGGCACTGGTCGAGATGCTCCTCGACAATCTGGCGGGCGACATCGCCGACATTCTTGTAGCCGACGCCGGTGTAATACGGACCCTGCGGGGCGGGATAGCCGCTCTCCGGGAAGCCGAGCGGGCGGCCGTCCTTGTAGAAGAAATATTCCTGCTCGAAGCCGAACCATGCATCCTCGTCGTCGAGGATGGTGGCGCGGCTGTTCGATTCATGCGGCGTGACGCCATCGGGCATCATCACTTCGCACATGACGAGCACACCATTGGTGCGGGCCGGATCCGGATAGAGCGCGACCGGCTTCAGCACGCAGTCGGAGCTGCGGCCCTCGGCCTGGTTGGTGGACGAGCCGTCGAAGCCCCACAGCGGCAACTGCTCGAGCGTCGGGAACTCGGCGAACTCCTTGATCTGGGTCTTGCCGCGAAGATTGGCGGGGGTGTAGCCGTCGAGCCAGATATACTCGAGCTTATATTTGGTCATTCCAGTGCCTCTCGTTGCTTGGACGCCGCCGCGGCGGCATCGATGCGTGGCCGGGCCGAGCCGGCCTGCCGATGGTTAAAAAGCAAGTCGTGTGCCACTCTGATTTCGCGGGGTGCGGCAAAATGGTCATGCCAAAACATTGATTTTGCTGAGCCGCCTCAGCAGTGCGTCCGGATCGTTCAGGCGCCGATGATGCTTAAATAGTAGGCAAAATATGATCTTTTCGTAGGCATATTGCCTAAAGGAATCGCAGAACCTATTTTGGTGGAGAAATTGAATCGAACGCTCCTGAAGAAGTAGGGAGACCGGCAATGCAAGTCACGCCATCGCGTCCGTCGGCAAAAATCTTGATGTTCCCGGTTGCAGGGCGCAAACCTGCCTCAAATTTAGGCGCCAAGGCCAAATTCGCGGCAGAGCTTGCGGCGCTTGGCGGCGAGCACGCCGACTTCGACGGCTGGTACCACGAAGCGGCGGTCGAGGAAGAGAACCAGCAGCGCAAGAGCTGATCTTCTCCTTAGGAGTCTCAGCATGAAGAAGCCCGGCGCGATCGCTCGCGCCGGGCTTTCTGTTTAAGCCGGGATCGAAATCAGTCCTTGGCGTGCAGGTCGGTGCCGAGCGTATCCCTGACGAAGATCATGCCGATGACGAGCGACATCGCCGCGATGATCACCGGGTACCAGAGGCCGTAATAGATATCGCCCTTGTAGGCGCTGAGCGCGAACACCGTCGCAGGCAGCAGGCCGCCGAACCAGCCATTGCCGATATGATAAGGCAGCGACATGCCGGTGTAGCGGATGCGGGTCGGGAACATCTCGACCAGGATCGCGGCGATCGGCCCGTAGACCATGGTCACGAACAGCACCAGGATTAACAGGATGCCGATCGTCAGCGGCCAGTTGATGGCGGCCGGATCGGCGACCATGGCGAAGGCGCCGCCACCCGGGATATTGTAGACGGTGACTTCCGGCGCGCCGGCTGCCTCGTCCTTGGTCAGCAGCTTGTCGGTGATCGCCTGGTCGGTCTTCACCGTCGACTTCTCACCGGCCCGGATCGCGGTTGCATCGAGCTTCAGCTCCGGGTTGGCTGCGATGAAGGCGTCGAGCTTCTGATCAGCCACCTTGGCCGCGGCACGCTTCAGCGGATAGCCGCCGTCCTGCAACGACATGTTGATTGATTTCTGGAAAGCGGCCTCTTTGGCCTTCGACTGGTCACCGGCGGCGACGGCATCGTAGGAATTCACCGTCTCGTTGCCGATCTTGACCGTGGCCGCAGTGCCAGGCGCCGCTGTCGACACGACGTCATAAGGAACTGAATTTCTTGTCAAAAATGCCGTTGCGATGTCACAAGATGTTGTGAACTTCGCATTGCCCACCGGATTGAACTGGAACTTGCAGTCGCCGGGCGCGGCCGTCACCGTCGCGCGGGTGTTCTGCTGCGCGGTGGCCAGAGCCGGGTTGGCGGCCCAGGTGAGCGCCTTGAACAGCGGGAAGGTGCAGACGATGCCCAAAGCCAGACCGGCCATGATGATCGGCTTGCGGCCGATCTTGTCGGACAGCCAGCCGAACACGACGAAGAAGATCGAGCCGATCGCCAGCGCGATCGCGATCATGACGTTGACCGACCACGCGTCGACCTTCAGTACGTTCTGCAGGAAGAACAGGGCGTAGAACTGCCCGTTGTACCAGATCACGGCCTGGCCGGCGGTGAGGCCAAGCAGCGCCAGCAGCGCGATCCTGGCGTTCTTCCACTGGCCGAACGCTTCGGTCAGCGGCGCCTTGGAGCCCTTGCCCTCTTCCTTCATGCGCTGGAAGGTCGGCGATTCCGAAAGCGAAAGCCGGATCCAGATCGAGACGGCGAGCAGGAAGAACGAGACGATGAAGGGAATGCGCCAACCCCAGCTGGCGTAGGTTTCCTTGCTGAGCGAGCCTTGCACGATCAGGATGACGATCAGCGACACGAACAGGCCGAGCGTCGCCGTGGTCTGGATCCAGGACGTGTAATAGCCGCGACGGTCGTCCGGCGCATGCTCGGCCACATAGGTCGCGGCGCCGCCATATTCGCCGCCAAGCGCAAGGCCCTGCAGCATGCGCAGCCCAATCAGGATCACGGGCGCCGCGATGCCCCAGCTGGCGTAGCCGGGCAGCAGGCCGACCAGGAAGGTCGACAGGCCCATGATCGTCATGGTGACGAGGAAGGTGTATTTGCGGCCGACGAGATCGCCGATGCGGCCGAATACGAGCGCGCCGAACGGGCGCACCAGGAAGCCGGCGGCAAAGGCCAGCAGCGCGAAGATGTTGCGTGTCGCTTCAGGAATGCTCGGGCTGAAGAAGGTCGAGCCGATGAAGGCGGCCAGGGAACCGTAGAGATAGAAATCATACCATTCGAAAACGGTGCCGAGCGATGAGGCGAAGATGACTTTCTTCTCCTCCCGCGTCATGCCGCGGCTTGCCGCCCCGGCGGTGGATGCCATTGCCATGAACTGTCCTCCCCTGAATTCTGTCTGTCCGACGGCTATGCGCTGGTGTCCGTAAGCTTGCGAAGCGGACTCAAAAGCGCAGCCGACAAAGGAAGAAATGGCAGAAAGGGCGGGCGAAAGGCACCGCGACGATGGGATTATGACTTTGGTATTAGGCCGCGCGGCCGAGGCGGTGCGGCGCCGGGAGTGGTTTGGCTTACCGATGCTGCGAGTTTGTTTTACGCAATTACGCATCGAAGGCTTCGGCGAATTCGCCGAGCCGACCGCTGCGCACCTTTCCTGGAATTGCTTTAGCCCTGCAGCGCCTCGAGCAGGCTGACCGCCGCCATCATGTCGCGCTTGCGGGCCGAGCGGCGCGCCACGGCTTCGGCATCCTGGCCCCAGTGTTCGACCTGCCAGTCCTCGTCGAGATGACCGGCGTTCCAGGCTTCCTCGCCATCGAGCTCACCGAAATCGACGGCCAGGGCAAGCAGCGCCGAACCGGTGAGCGCCGTCATGACATGGATGGCGGCCAGCCGCATCGGCTCGGCACGTTGGCCAAGATGCGCGCCGAGCACGGCGATCGCCTCGCGCGGCTGCTCGACATGGATGACGCCTTCGGCAAGGTTGAAGCGCGCGCCGAGGCTGCTGCGTGCCCAGTCCAACACCGGATCCCAGAGCTTGTTCTGACGGTCGACCAGGCCTTGCGGGCCGTCGGCGCGGTAGCAGAGCAGATCGGACGCGGCGAAGCGCAGGACATCTTCCAGCACTGCCTGCGGATCGGAGGCGACGCCGTCGATGGCGGTGTTGACCAGGCGCATGACCGGCATCGTAACGGGATCGATGACCTCGCCCTGCGCGCCGAATTCATCGGCCACCAACGCGGCGGCCTTTTCTGTCGGCAGCACCATCACGGCCTTCCCCGGCGTGCGCACCGACCTGCCGTCGAGATGCACCGCAAAGCCGTTTTCCACCGGTACAACCGAAACAGCCTTGTAAAAGCGCTTCGGGAGCGGCGTCTTCATCTGTATCTGCGCGCGCCGCACCGGATCGGGATCGGACAGCAGTTTTCCGGCTTCAAGGTCTTCGAGGATGTCGCGCATGTCGAACTCCTTAGAGCAATTCCAGGAAAAGTGCGAAGCGGTTTCCGTCCGGAATTGCGTCAAAACAAAGAGATAGGGCGGCTTGCCGTTCGGCGAACCGACCTATGGTGTGGGCTGCCTGCGTGCCGAGCGGTTGACGATGATCAGCCCGGCGGCAATCAGGCCGAGAGCCAGGAATATCCGTATCGTCGGCGGCTCGCCCAGAAGCACTGCGCCGCAGAGGACGCCGAACACCGGCGACAGGAAGGCAAAGCTCGACAGGCCGGAGGCCGGATAACGCGTGAGCAGCCAGAACCACAACACATAGGTGAAAGCGACGACATAGAAAGACTGAAACAGCAGCGCCAGGGTCGGCAGGGCGGCAACCGCGCGGATCGGCGGGCCGGCGAATGGCATGACCAGGGCACCGACAATGGCAGCGCCGGCCAGTTGATAGAGCAGCAGCTTCTCGGCGCTCGTCTCGACCAGCTTCGACCGCTTTATGACGATGCTGGTCGCCGCCCAAAGAATGCCTGACCCGAGGCTGAGCAAGTCACCCGTCAGCGTCGCGTCGCTGCCGGCGACGATGCCGTCGGAAAAGACCGCGGCTAGGCCGCAGAAGGCGAGGATGAGCCCGGCCAGCTTGCGCGCGTTGATGTGCTCGCCAAGCAGGAAGTGGCCGCCGATCAGGACCCAGAACGGCATGGTGTTGACCAGAAGCGTGTTGCGGGCAACGGTGGTGTATTCCAGGCCGACATAGAGGCACAGGAACTCGACGCCGAAAAGCACGCCGACGACGATCCCGGCGCCAAGCGTTCCGTCCGCTTCGAACAATTTGATGCCTCGCAGCCGGCACCAGGCGAAGACGCAGAGCCCGCCGAGAACCGAGCGTGCGATCGACACGAAGACTGGGTTATAGCCGGCATAGGAGACCTTGGCGGCGACGTAGTTCAGCCCCCACGAAAATGTCAGCCAGACCATGATGGCCGCCGCCGCCGTGTCGACCGCGTTGCGGCGATCCAATGCAGGCGCAGCAGCCACTGTCAGTCCTCCGCGCTCTGTTCGTCGAAGCCGAGCAGGTTCCAGCTCTGGCGCATATGCGGTGGCATCGGCGCGGTGACGTCGATCACGCCCTGGTCCGGATGCGGAATGACGATGCGGCGCGCATGCAGATGCAGCCGGTTCTGCATGCCGCCCGGAAAATCCCAGTTGGTGTCGGCCTCGAAATATTTGGGGTCGCCGATGATCGGGCAGCCGATAAAGGCGGCGTGGACGCGCAACTGGTGGGTGCGGCCTGTATAAGGCTCCATCTCCAGCCAGGACAGCGACTGCGCCGCCTGCTCGACGACGCGGTAGTAGGACACGGCATGGTCGGCGCCCTTCTCGCCATGCTTGGCGACGCGAACGCGGTCGCCGTCCGGCGTCGCCTCCTTGACCAGCCAGGTCGAGATCTTGTCCTCGCGCTTCGGCGGCACGCCTTTGACCAGCGCCCAATAGGTCTTCTTGGTCTCGCGCGCGCGGAACGCTTCCGAGAGCTTCATCGCGGCAAGGCGGGTGCGGGCAACGACCAGCACGCCGGACGTGTCGCGGTCGAGGCGATGGACGAGGCGCGGCTTCTCGCCTTTCTGGTTGCGCCAGGCCTCCAGCATGTCGTCGACATTGCGGGTGACGCCGGAGCCGCCCTGCACCGCCAGGCCGGCTGGCTTGTTGAACACGAAGACCTTCGGGTCCTCATGCAACAACATCTTGGCGAGCACGTCGGCATCGCCCTGGTTGCGGATCGAATGGCCGGTGAGCGGCGCATCGCCCTTCTTGTCCACATCGAGCGGCGGGATGCGCACGGTCTGACCGGGCTCGACGCGCGTGTCAGCCTTCGCGCGGCCGCCATCGACGCGGATCTGGCCGGACCGCAGGAGCTTTTGCAGATGGCCGAAACCGAGGCCCGGGAAATGGACCTTGAACCAGCGGTCGAGCCGCATGCCCGCCTCGCCGGCCTCAACCGTGATCTGTTCAACACCTGCCATGGATACGCTTTTCCGTTTGAAAGCGGCGCCATAGCACTAAGGCGAGGATGTTGCGAGCCAAAGACCCAACAAAGGCGGACAATTACCCCAATCGTCGCGATATACGATCAACAGGCCGAGGAAGGTGGCACGGCGCAGATCGTCGAGCGCGTCAGGAATCGTTTCTCACGGCCGTTGTCGAGCGAGAACATGCCGCCCCTGCCCTTCACCACATCGATGATGAGGTCGGTATGCTTCCAGGCCTCATATTGTGAGGCGCTGATATAGACCGGCGTGTCGCCGATCTCGCCGAGCTTCACGTCATTGTCGCCGACCATGAACTCGCCGCGCGGATAGCACATGGGCGAGGATCCGTCGCAGCAGCCCCCGGACTGATGGAACAGCACCGGTCCGTGATCGGCAATGATTTCGGCAAGCAATGCCTCGGCCTCAGGCGTCGCGGACACTTTGCCCAATGAGGACTTATCCATGCTCTCCTCCTTGAATCCCGCGAGAGGGCGCGACGAACCGCGCCCTCCCGCCTGCCCTGGGAGGATCAGAAGAAGCCGAGCTTCTTCGGGCTGTAGCTGACCAACATGTTCTTGGTCTGCTGATAGTGGTCGAGCATCATCTTGTGGTTCTCGCGGCCGATGCCCGACTGTTTGTAGCCGCCGAAGGCGGCATGCGCCGGATAGGCGTGATAGCAGTTCGTCCAGACACGCCCGGCCTGGATCGCGCGGCCGAAGCGATAGCAGCGGTTCGCGTCACGGCTCCAGATACCGGCGCCGAGGCCGTAGAGGGTGTCGTTGGCGATCGACAGCGCCTCGTCGTCGTCCTTGAAGGTCGTCACGGACACGACGGGCCCGAAGATTTCCTCCTGGAAGATGCGCATCTTGTTGTGGCCCTTGAAGACGGTCGGCTTGACGTAATAGCCGCCTGCAAGATCGCCCGGCAGATGGTTCTGTTCGCCACCGGTCAGCACCTCGGCGCCTTCCTGGCGACCGATGTCGAAGTAGGACAGTATCTTTTCAAGCTGCTCGCTCGACGCCTGTGCGCCGATCATGGTGGCGGGATCGAGCGGATCGCCCTGGACGATCGCCTCGACACGCTTCAACGCCTTTTCCATGAACTTGTCGTAGATCTTCTCATGCACAAGCGCACGGCTGGGACACGTGCAGACCTCGCCCTGGTTGAGCGCGAACATGACGAAGCCCTCGATCGCCTTGTCGAAGAAGTCGTCGTCTTCGGCCGTAACGTCCTGGAAGAAGATGTTGGGCGACTTGCCGCCGAGCTCGAGCGTTACCGGAATGAGGTTCTGGCTGGCGTATTGGGAGATCAGGCGGCCGGTCGTGGTCTCGCCGGTAAAGGCGATCTTGGCGATGCGGCTCGATGAGGCGAGCGGCTTGCCGGCCTCCAGGCCGAAGCCGTTGACGATGTTGAGCACGCCTTCGGGCAACAGGTCGCCGATGAGATCGGCCCATAGCATGATCGTGGCCGGGGTCTGCTCGGCGGGCTTCAGAACCACGCAATTGCCGGCGGCAAGGGCGGGCGCCAGCTTCCACACCGCCATCAGCAGCGGGAAGTTCCACGGGATGATCTGGCCGACGACGCCGAGCGGCTCGTGGAAATGGTAGGCGACGGTGTCGTGGTCGATCTCGGAGATAGAGCCTTCCTGGCCGCGCAGCACGCCGGCGAAGTAGCGGAAGTGGTCGACGGCCAGGGGAAGATCGGCGGCAGTCGTCTCGCGGATAGGCTTGCCGTTGTCCCACGTCTCGGCGAGCGCCAAGAGGTCGAGGTTTTCTTCCATGCGGTCGGCGATGCGGTTGAGGATCAGCGCGCGTGCGGCTGGGCTGGTCTTGCCCCAGGCGTCCTTGGCCTTATGGGCGGCGTCGAGCGCGGCGTCGATGTCCTTGGCATCGGAGCGGGCGATTTCGCCCAAGGGTCGGCCGGTGACCGGCGAGATGTTCTCGAAATACTTGCCGGACAGCGGCGCCGCCCATTTGCCGCCGATATAGTTGTCATAGCGCTTGGCGAAGGGAACCTTGGCCGTGCGCGAGAATTCCACCTTGTTCATTGCATCCTCCCGAAAAGCCACGCCGCGGGATGCGGCGCGTTGAGAGGAAGGGTCGCGGATCGCCCGCGGCTTGTCAGCCCAGGGTCAACCGATCGCGGGGGCCGACTGTCGCAGAACTGCGACAGGTCATTTTGGAAAAATGACAGGTCGTTTCGGGAAATCAGTGCGGGCGGCGTATGCCGAAACGGGCGAGCTTGCGATGCAGCGTCGCGCGCGAGATGCCCAAGCTCTGGGCCGCCGCCGAGACATTGCCGCCGGCGCGCGCCATAGCCCGCTGCAGTGCCCCGCGTTCGGCGTCTTCGAGGTCTTCGCCCAGCTTTGCCTTGTCGCCGAGAATGTCGGCGGCCAGCAAGCCACGAGCCAGGGCTTCGCCGGTTATGCCCAGAGCAAGGCGCGCCGACCGGGTCGCGCCGATCACCAGGTCGTCCTGGTCGACCGCGATCAGCGCGCCGGCGCCGCGTTCCGCGACCGGCGCCAACAGGATGCGGGCATTGGAGTACACCATGCGGAAATTCTCGGCCTCGATGCGGCGCGCGGCATCGCCCACCGCGACGGAGATGAGCTGGACGAAGCCCTCCGTCAGGTCCGAGCGGCAGGAAGATACGTCAAGCGCTGCCGCCAGATTGCCTTCATGGTCATAGACCGGCGCCGTGGTGCAGCTCAGCAGCGTGTTGCGCGAAAAGAAATGCTGGTCACGGTGGATGGTCAGTGGCCGCTGATCGGCAAGACAGGTGCCGATGCCGTTGGTGCCCTCGCTGTCCTCGCTCCAGACCGTGCCTGTCCACAGGCCCCATTCGTCGAAGGTTTCGTCATCGGCGACCGCGCCCCTGCGCTCGACAGGGATGCCGTCGCGATCGGCCAGCATTACGCAGCAGCCGACACCGCCGACCGCCAGATAGAGCCGGTTGAGGCTTGCTTCCGCCGCGCAGATCATCCGCTCCATGCGCTGGCGGGCCTGCCGCAATTCGGATTCGCTCAGGCGTCGCGGCGCCTTGCGCTCGGCTGGGTCGAGGTGATGCAGTTGAAGGGAGCGCCGCCACGAGGCCACCAGCGCCGAATGAGCCGCGTCGCTCCTGGCGATCGAGGCCTGGACAAAATCCGCGTGACCGGCTGCTTGTCCGCTCAAACCTATCCTCCCGGCGAGCGGGCCCTCCTACCGCTCATCGTTATATCCATGCGGATATATCCGATGGGAGAGTTCTAACGGTGGAAGCCCGCCGGCGCTATAGGACGTTGGTGTAAGAGCAGCTTGCGGCAGCTCGGCCGGCTGCCGGCCGAACCAAGGCAGCGATAAGACGCCGCGATCAGTTGGCGGCGGCCTTCGGCTTGGACGAGCCGATCATCTTCCAGTTCTTGTAGAAGACGGAGTTGATGCGCTCCACGCTCACCGAGACGATGGCGAGAAGGCCAGCGATCAGCCCCGGGAACGGGGACGGACGGATGATGTCGACGAAGACGCAATAGCGGCGGCCGTCATATTCGTTGACCGAGCGGTGGAACAGCGTGTCGTCGAAGATGAACAGCGGGTTGTCATACCAGTAGTTCTTCTTGCTGCCGCACTGCACGAAAATCTCGGCCTTCACCGGGACCAGATTGTAGAGGATGCGCAGGCTGAGCCGCAGCGGACCGAAATGCCAGGACGTGGACTCGCGCTTGCTGAAGACGGATACGGCGATCGTCTTGATGTATTTGTAGTCCTTATTGAATTCAGGGACGTTGTCGATCTTGTGCTTGCCGTACCACTGGTAGACATACATGCCGCGCCGGCCGGCGCCGAAATTGGCGTCGATATCGGCGATGATCTCATCCTTGCGCGCCTTGAAGACGCCCAGCACCTCGTTGATCTCGCGCTGATAGTCCTCCGGGAACTGCTCGGGCTTCCAGACGCCGGGGTTGCGGTAGCAAAGAAGGTCGACGATCAGGTTGAAGGGCGAGAGCAGCCAGGTGAACAGGCCATTGCCGAGGAAGTAGCGATCGAAAAGGTTCCGGTCCTTCTGGTCGTTGCGCATGACGTCGATCAGGCCACAGACGACCCAGATCGTGGTCAAGATGGGGATGAAATAGAAGGCGAGCGCGAGGATCACGACTGCAATCGCAGCCTTGCGGAGCGTCTTGACGGTTTGCTTTGTCATTGTCTTTCGCGCGGGAGCGCGATCCTGTTCCGTTGCCAAAATCACGGCGACCCCCGCCAGCCGTGTGCCTTGATAAGATTTTTTGTTTCCCGGCACAATGCCGTCGCGCGGGTCCGAACAGGCACCAGTGCAATATTTGGAGTGCAACACTCCACTTCTTCTCAATGCACGGCCGGCAAGCCAAGCTCGTCCCATTTTTCTCTCGGGATCGGATCGCCGACCAGGAACTCGAAGCCGACGACGCTTTCACCGTCCGCGGTCAGCTCGCAATTGAACTTCAGCCCGTACCAGTTCCGGCGGCTGCGGAAAGCGGCGCCTTCCGCCTTGATCCTGGTGCCCCTGATCTTCTCCTCGGCGGTTGCGTAGGGCACGACCCGCTCCGGCTGGAGATCCGGGCGCCATCTGTGGATCTGATCCTGGGCTTCCAGATTGCAGAGCTGCACCATGCGCTCCTCGGAAGCGAAGGTTGCCAGATCGGCCCGCGCCTGACGGCTGCGCGGATCGGCAAGTGTCTTGCCGGACAGCATTTCCGTGGCACGGATCATCGCAGCTTTAGCCGGTGGCTGAGATGCGGCAGGTGCTGGCGCCGGTTGCTGCTGCGGCGCTGGCAATGCTTCCGCCGTCGATGACGGCGGTTCCTCGGCAGCCGGAGCCGGCGGCGGCCGCCTCGATGCTTCGAATTGCCGGGGTGTCAGAATATCGACGGAGACCCTTTCCTCCTCCAGCCGCCTCAGTCGCTTGGGCAGCGGCATGAGCGCCAGCGCGGCGACAAACAGTGCGTGCAGTAAGATCGATGCGGGTATGCCCCATGGCACGGCTTCGCGGCGAGGCGTCGCGACCACCGGGCCGCGCAACTCAACCGTTCCGTTCGCTGCGCAGCTTTGCCCAGTACTCAAGCCGCTTGCGGATATCGCGCTCGAAACCGCGCTCCGGCGGATCGTAGAAGGTGCGCCGGCCCATCTTTTCTGGAAAATAGTCCTGACCTGAAAACGCGTCCGGCTCGTCATGGTCGTAGCGATAGCCGGTGCCGTAGTCCTCCTGCTTCATCAGCTTGGTCGGCGCGTTGAGGATGTGCTTGGGCGGCAGCAGCGAGCCGAACTCCTTGGCGGCCGCGGTCGCAGCCTTGAAAGCGGTGTAGACGGCATTCGATTTCGGCGCGGTGGCCAGATAGACGGCAGCCTGGGCGAAGGCCAGCTCACCTTCCGGCGAGCCAAGGTAGTCATAGGCGTCCTTGGCCGCATTGACGACGACGAGTGCCTGCGGATCGGCGAGCCCGATATCCTCCACCGCCATGCGCACCAGCCGGCGGCCGAGATAGAGCGGGTCCTCGCCGGCGTCGAACATGCGGGCGAGATAGTAAAGGGCGGCATCCGGATCGGAGCCGCGCACCGATTTGTGCAGCGCCGAGATCAGATTGTAGTGGCCGTCCTGGCCCTTGTCGTAGATCGGCGCACGGCGCTGGATGACGCGCTGCAGCCCTTCCGGGCTGAACACCTCGCCTTTCTTGGCGGCGCGCCAGACTTCCTCAGCCAGTGTCAGCGAGGCGCGGCCGTCGCCATCCGCCATGCGGATGAGCATCGCGCGCGCCTCTTCGTCGAGCGGCAGGGCCCTGCCCTCGGTTTCTTCGGCCCTTGCCAGAAGTTTGCCGATGCTCTCCTCGCCGAGCGAACGAAATACGAGCACGCGCGCGCGGGAAAGCAACGCGGCATTCAGCTCGAAGGACGGGTTTTCCGTCGTGGCGCCGACCAGCACCACCGTGCCGTCCTCCATCACGGGGAGAAAACCGTCCTGCTGGGCGCGGTTGAAGCGATGGATCTCGTCGACGAAGAGCAGCGTCTGGCGGCCGTTGGCGCGCCTGAGCTTCGCCGCCTCGAAGACTTTCTTGAGGTCCGCGACGCCGGAAAACACGGCTGAGATCTGCTCGAAGGCGAGATGCGTCTCGCCGGCCAGCAGCCGCGCTACCGTCGTCTTGCCCGTACCCGGCGGACCCCAGAAGATCATCGAGCCGAGCGAGCCGGAGTCGATAAGCCTGGTCAGCGCGCCGTCGGGGCCAGTCAGATGCTCCTGGCCGACGACCTCGCCGAGGTTCTTCGGGCGCAGCCGATCGGCAAGCGGCCGGCCGGGCGGCGCCCTCTCAGGTTCGTCTGGGCTGAACAGATCGGCCATGCGTGTCTTTGGTTTGGAGCGCGATCCTCAGAAGTGGGAAGACCGCCTCAATAGCGCAATACCTGGCGCAATATCTGCCCGCCGCGCTCGACGGTAAAGCGCCACCAGCGCGTGTCCTGCTGGGCAACCTGTGCCAGCGTCGCCGCCGTGTCGATGGTGGTCCCGTTCACCTCGCGCACGATATCGCCGGCCTGGAAGCCGAAATCGGCGGCCGGCGAATCGCGGCTGATGTCGATGACGGTGACGCCCTTGAGATCGGTGCGAAGGCCAAGCCGCTGGGCAAGCCTGGGCGACAGTTCGGCGACCTTGGCGCCGGAGAAGGGACTGCGACCGCGCAAGGTGACTTCGCTGGGCTTGGCGCCCTCAGGCGCGCGCTCCAGCGGGATTTCCAACGTCGCCTGCTGGCCCTTGCTCAGCACGGCGAAGGTCGCCTTGGTGCCGATCGACAGCGTCGCCATCCGGTAGTCGAGCGCCTCGATGCTTTCGACCGGCGTGTTGTTGAGCGACAGGACGACATCGCCGGGCTTCAGCCCCGCTTTGCCGGCAGGCCCGGCCGCGTCCACGGACGACACCAGCGCGCCGGTCGGCTTCTCCATGCCGAGCGACTCGGCGATCTGCGGCGTCACCGCTTCGAACTCCGCGCCGATATAGGGCCGCTCGAAGAAGTCCAGCCCGGCCTTGGCGGCGTCGGCAAAGGCGCGCACCATGTTCGAGGGAATGGCGAAGCCGATGCCGATCGAGCCGCCGCTGCGGCTGTATATGGCGGTGTTGATGCCGACCAGCTGGCCGCCCATGTTGATCAGCGCGCCGCCCGAATTGCCAGGATTGATTGCGGCGTCGGTCTGGATGAAGTAGCCCGAATCCGAGACGCCGATATGGCTGCGGGCCAGCGCCGAAACGATGCCGCTGGTGGTTGTCTGGCCGACACCGAACGGATTGCCGATCGCCAGCACCAGGTCACCGACCTCGAGCGCGTCGGAATCGCCGATGGCGATCACGGGGAACGGCTTGTCGGCCGAGATCTTGAGCACCGCCAGATCGAGCGTCTCGTCCTTGAGCATGACCTTGGAGGTGAACTCGCGTCCGTCTGCGGTCGCGACCTTCACCTCGTCGGCGTCCTTGATGACGTGGAAATTGGTGACGATCACGCCGCTCGGATCGACCAGCACGCCCGAGCCCAGCGAAGACTGGGCACGCGGCTGGGCGCGGCCGAAGAACTCCTCGAAAAAGGGATCGCCCTCGAAGGGTGACGTCACCTTGGCGGTCTGCGAGGCATAGACGTTGACGACGGCCGGAGCCGTCTGCTTGACCAGCGGCGCAAAGGAGAGCTGCACCTGCTCACGGCCGAACGGCACGCGCTTGTCGGGGCCGGACGTGCCGTTCTCGCCTTCGACGCCATGCAGCAAGTCGGTCAGCACATCGGAGAGGCCCGGATCGGCCGGCTTGGCGGCATCCTCGGCAAAAGCCTGCCTTGCGGCCGGTGCCGCGGCGAAGACGGCCAGCGCGCAAACCGCGACAAGGAACAGTCGTTTGAGGTGCATTTTCGAATCCCTCCAGATCGGGCGCCATTGTCCCGACGAATGTGCAGAATGAAAGGCTAATGCACATAATTGCGGGACTTGTCGCGCAAAAGCGTGAGGCTGGGAGTGAAATTCCGCTCGCCAGGCCGAAACCGGCTTCAAACGAAAAAGGGGCCCGAAGGCCCCTTGAAGTCATTGACGAAAACGCGTGCCTCAGGCGGCAGCGGCTTCCTCGTTGGCGCCTTCGGCCTCGAGGCGGGCGCGGTCGGCGGCGCCCTTGGCCGAGGTGTCGCGGTCGACGAATTCGATGACCGCCATGGCGGCGTTGTCACCCTTGCGGAAGCCTGCCTTCATGATGCGCAGGTAGCCGCCGTTGCGGGTGGCGTAGCGCGGCGCGAGGGTCTCGAACAGGCGCTTGACGACCGGCTCGTTGCCGATCTGGGCGATGACCTGGCGGCGGGCGTGCAGGTCGCCGCGCTTGCCGAGCGTCACCAGCTTCTCGACGATCGGACGCAGGTCCTTCGCCTTCGGCAGGGTGGTGACGATCTGCTCGTGCTCGATCAGAGACACGGCGAGGTTGGCGAACATCGACTTGCGGTGGCTGATGCTGCGGGCGAAACGACGGCCTTTGAAACCGTGGCGCATGGCTCTTTTCCTTCTTCAGTTGTTCAAGAGGCCACGGCCTCTGATGGTTTTCCGCATGACCGTCGGATCGAGCGGCTCGCGCCGCCGATCCTTGGAATTCATGCTCAATATTGGTCTTCGTAACGCTTGGCGAGGTCTTCGATGTTCTCCGGCGGCCAGTCCGGCACTTCCATGCCGAGATGGAGGCCCATGGCCGCCAGCACTTCCTTGATCTCGTTCAGCGACTTGCGGCCGAAGTTCGGGGTGCGCAGCATCTCGGCTTCGGTCTTCTGGATCAGGTCGCCGATATAGACGATGTTGTCGTTCTTCAGGCAGTTGGCCGAACGCACCGAAAGCTCGAGTTCGTCGACCTTCTTGAGCAGCGCCGGGTTGAAGGCGAGCTCGGTGACGGCCTCGGCAGCGACTTCCTTCTGCGGCTCGTCGAAGTTGACGAAGAGCGCGAGCTGGTCCTGCAGGATGCGGGCGGCGAATGCGACCGCGTCCTCACCCGAGATCGAGCCATTGGTCTCGATCGTCATGGTGAGCTTGTCATAGTCGAGAACCTGGCCCTCGCGGGTGTTCTCGACCTTGTAGGAGACCTTCTTGACCGGCGAATAGAGGCTGTCGACCGGGATCAGGCCGATCGGCGCGTCCTCGGCGCGGTTGCGCTCTGCGGGCACATAGCCCTTGCCGGTGTCGACGGTGAACTCCATGCGGATCTCGGCACCCTCGTCCAGCGTGCAGATGACGTGGTCGGGGTTGAGGATCTCGACGTCGCCGACGGTCTGGATGTCGCCGGCCAGCACGGCACCCGGGCCCTGCTTGCGAACGACCATGCGCTTGGGACCATCGCCTTCCATGCGGATGGCGATTTCCTTGATGTTGAGCACGATGTCGGTCACGTCCTCGCGCACGCCGGCGATGGACGAGAATTCATGCAGCACGCCGTCGATCTGCACGGCGGTCACAGCCGCGCCGCGCAGCGAAGACAGAAGCACGCGCCGCAGCGCATTGCCCAGCGTCAGGCCGAAGCCGCGTTCGAGCGGCTCGGCCACCAGCGTGGTCAGCGTCTTCTTCTTCGACGAGAACTCGATCTTGTTCGGCTTGATCAGTTCCTGCCAGTTTTTCTGGATCATAAATGTCTTCCTTCCTTTGCCCCGCCACCATCCAATCGTGGCGGGCGACCTGGAATACCGCGGAGGAACGCCTTGGCGTTCGCGCGGCGTTTAAAAAAGTTAGACGCGGCGCTTCTTGCGCGGACGGCAGCCATTGTGCGGGATTGGCGTCACGTCACGGATCGAGGTGATGGTGAAGCCAGCCGCCTGCAGCGCGCGCAGGGCCGATTCGCGGCCGGAACCGGGTCCGCAGACCTCGACCTCGAGCATGCGCATGCCATGTTCCTGTGCCTTCTTGGCGACATCCTCGGCGGCCATCTGGGCGGCGAACGGGGTCGACTTGCGCGAACCCTTGAAGCCCTGGGCGCCGGCCGACGACCAGGCAATCGAATTGCCCTGCGCGTCGGTGATGGTGATCATGGTGTTGTTGAAGGTCGAATTGACGTGGGCAACGCCCGACGAGATGTTCTTGCGTTCGCGACGGCGAACACGAGCGGCTTCCTTGGCCATGGTAGTCCTTTCAGTTGATCTCTACACCGCCGTAATGCCAGCGGCTCCACCTTGGTAAGACAGTAGGGAAATATGACAGCGGGGCAGTATGTCGGCCAATGGCCTTACTGCCCCACTCCCTATCTGTCGTATTACTTCTTCTTGCCGGCGATCGCCTTGGCCGGGCCCTTGCGGGTGCGCGCATTGGTATGCGTGCGCTGGCCACGGACCGGCAGCGAGCGGCGGTGACGCAGGCCACGGTAGCAACCGAGGTCCATGAGCCGCTTGATGTTCATCGAGACTTCGCGGCGCAGGTCGCCTTCGACCTGATAGTCGCGGTCGATCGTCTCGCGGATCTGCAGCACTTCCGCGTCTGTCAGCTGGTTGACGCGGCGGTCCGCCGGGATGCCGACCTTGTCGACGATCTCCTGGGCAAACTTCTTGCCGATGCCGTGAATGTACTGAAGCGCAATGACGACGCGCTTGTTGGTCGGAATATTGACGCCGGCTATACGAGCCATTTTCTTCTCTTTCTCCATGTGGGCCGGACGAGCCGGCGCTGTCGACGTTGCCCCGCGTCCGGTGGAGGCCGGCCCTTGCGGGAGTTTCCTAGTTCAAAGCGGTTGCATTGCCCGCAAGGGCAAGCAAAGTCCATGCCTGATAGGAAGACGGGCCGCCATACCCCAACGACCCACTCCAGTCAAGCGCAATCTTCAATTGTCGCACACGCAATCGTCGATTGTCGGCGCGACCTACTTCGCCGCCGCCGCGAGCACCTTGCCGATCTCCGCGGTCACCGCATCGATACTGGCCATGCCGTCAACGGTCTTGAGCTTGCCTTTGGCGTAATAGTAGCCGATGAGCGGCGCCGTCTTCTTGTAGTATTCGCGCAGGCGTTCCTCGAACACCGCCGGGTTATCATCCTTGCGTACCGGCTGGCCGGCGGCCTTGGCATCCTCGGCGCGTTTGACGATTCGGCCAACCAGCGCCTTGTCGTCGACGACAAGCTCGATGACGGTGTCTAGCGCAATGCCACGCTCGGCAAGCATTGCCTCCACAGCGTCGGCCTGGACCAGCGTGCGCGGATAGCCGTCGAGGATGAAACCCTTGGCGCAATCCGGCTGATCTATGCGTTCAGCGACGATCGCGTTGACGATCGCGTCGGAGACCAGTTCGCCGGCATCCATCACCGCCTTGGCACGCTTGCCGACTTCGGTTCCGGCCTGGACGGCGGCACGCAGCATGTCACCCGTCGAGAGCTGGGGAATGCCGTGTTTTTCTACCAGTCTTTGTGCTTGCGTCCCCTTGCCCGCTCCTGGCGGCCCAAGCAATATCAGCCTCATCTGCTCCTCTTACCCCCGCGCAACTTCGACTTCTTGATCAGGCCCTCATACTGGTGCGCGATCAGGTGGCCCTGAATCTGCGCCACCGTGTCGAGCGTGACACTGACCACGATCAGAAGCGATGTGCCACCGAGGTAGAAAGGTACGCCAGTCGCCGAAATCAGGAACTCGGGCAGCAGACAGACCAGCACCAGGTAGATGGCGCCGACGACGGTGATACGCGTCAGAACATAGTCGATATATTCGGCCGTGCGCTCGCCCGGACGATAGCCCGGGATAAAGCCGGAGTGCTTCTTGAGCTGGTCGGCCGTGTCCTTCGGGTTGAACACGATCGCCGTGTAGAAGAAGGCGAAGAAGACGATCATACTCGCATAGAAGATCATGTAGAGCGGCTGGCCGTGGCCGAGCGAGGCCAGGACCGTGCTTGCCCAGGCCGGCAGGTTGGTCGCCTGCGAGAAGCCAGCGACGGTCGCCGGCAAGAGCAGCAGCGAAGACGCGAAGATCGGCGGGATGACGCCCGAAGTGTTGAGCTTCAGCGGCAGGTGCGAGGTGTCGCCCTGGAACATGCGGTTGCCGACCTGGCGCTTCGGATATTGGATGAGCAGGCGGCGCTGCGCGCGCTCGAAGAACACGATAAGCGCGATGACGACGATGGCCAGAACGATGATCGCGAGGATCAAGCCCGTCGACAGCGCGCCGGTGCGGCCGAGTTCCAGAGTGCCGGAGATCGCCCGCGGCAGGCCGGCGACGATGCCGGAGAAGATGATCAGCGAAATGCCGTTGCCGATGCCGCGCGCGGTGATCTGCTCGCCGAGCCACATCAGGAACATGGTGCCGCCGACCAGCGTCACGACGGTCGAGATGCGGAAGAACATTCCGGGATCGTTGACGATGCCGTTGCCGCCTTCGAGGCCGATCGAAATGCCATAGGCCTGGACCAGTGCCAGGAGCACGGTGCCGTAGCGCGTATACTGGTTGATGATCTTGCGGCCCTGCTCGCCTTCCTTCTTCAGCGCTTCCAGAGACGGCACCACCGACGTCATCAGCTGCATGATGATGGAGGCGGAGATGTAGGGCATGATGCCTAGGGCGAAGATCGCCATGCGCTGCACGGCGCCGCCGGCGAACATGTTGAACATGCCGAGCACGCCCTTGCTCTGCGAGGAAAAGGCCTGGGCGAACGCGTCTGGGTTGATGCCGGGAAGCGGGATGTAGGTGCCGAGGCGGTAGACGAGCAGCGCGCCGATGGTGAACCAGATGCGCTTCTTGAGATCCTCGGCCTTGGCGAAGGCCGCGAAATTCAGATTGGAGGCTAGTTGTTCAGCAGCCGAAGCCATGCCTGATTCTCCGCTAGACCATGGCGCCGAAAAATGTGGAGCGGTTTTCGGACGACATCATGCTCTACTTCATTGATTTCCATGCCACGCTCGATGCCCGCAGCTCAGGCAGCGCGTGTCACCGAAGCTCACGAGATAAGCTCCGGACCTTAAACATGCAAGCGGCCGCGTTGACGCGGCCGCCCAATTCACCAGATCAAAGCGCGGTTCGACGGAAAATACGAAGTCATCCCGGTCGGCCGCGCTTCAAATCGCCGTTATTCGGCGGCGGCCGCTTCCGGCAGCTTCACCGAACCACCAGCCTTCTCGATCTTCTCGATAGCGGCCTTGGAGGCGCCGGCGACGTCGAAGGAGAGCTTGGCCTTGAGTTCGCCGTCGGACAGCACGCGCACGCCGTCCTTGGCGCGGCGGATGACGCCGGCGGCAACCAGGGCCTCGGCCGTCACGGTCGCCTTGGCGTCGAGCTTCTTGGCGTCGATCGCCGCCTGCACCTTGGCCAGAGACACAACCGCGAAGCTCTTGCCGAACAGGTTGTTGAAGCCGCGCTTCGGCAGGCGCCTGTAGAGCGGCATCTGGCCACCCTCGAAGCCGTTGATGGCAACGCCGGAGCGAGCCTTCTGACCCTTGACGCCGCGACCGGCGGTCTTGCCCGAGCCGGAGCCGATGCCGCGACCGAGACGCTTCCTGGAGTGCGTGGCGCCGTCCTTGTCACGCAGATCGTTGAGTTTCATCATTCTTCTCCTGCGCTTCCGTTCAGGCCTCGTCCACGACGCGGACGAGGTGCTGGACGGCGGCGATCATGCCGCGCACGGAAGGGGTGTCTTCCAGCGTGCGCCGCTTGTGCATCTTGTTCAGGCCGAGGCCGACCAGCGTCGCGCGCTGCTCCTTCGGCCGGCGGATCGGGGAGCCGATCTGCTCGACGGTGATGGTCTTGGTAGCTTTCTTGGCCATGGTCGAAATCCCTGGTCAGCGTCGACTATTCTTCAGCCGCAACGGCGGAGCCGCGGCGGGCCTGAAGGGTCGAGTACTTGATGCCGCGCGCGGCAGCCACATCCTTCGGATGCATCTGGCTCTTCAGCGCGTCGAAGGTGGCGCGAACCATGTTGTAGGGGTTCGACGAACCCATCGACTTGGCGACCACGTCATGCATGCCGAGCGTCTCGAAGACGGCGCGCATCGGGCCGCCGGCGATGATGCCGGTACCCTGCTTGGCGGCGCGCAGCAGAACGCGGCCAGCGCCCCAACGACCCTCGACGTCGTGATGCAACGTGCGGCCCGAACGCAGCGGCACGAAGATCATGTCGCGCTTGGCCGATTCGGTCGCCTTGCGGATGGCTTCCGGCACTTCACGCGCCTTGCCGTGGCCGAAGCCGACGCGGCCCTTCTGGTCGCCGACGACGACGAGAGCGGCAAAGCCGAAACGACGGCCACCCTTCACCACCTTGGCGACGCGGTTGATGTGGACGAGCTTGTCCACCATGCCGTCGTCACGCTCTTCGCGTTCACGCTCGCGGCCGCGGCCGCCTTCTCTACGTTCCTGTGCCATATCCTAGTCCTTGTTCTTTTCCGGAAGCACGGGTTGCTGTTTGCCGATGCCGCTTTGGGTCATTGGCGGTGAACTTTTCCTTTGCATGATCTTATCCGAAAAGTCTGCAACTTTTCGGGATCATGCATCAGAAGCTGAGGCCGCCTTCGCGAGCCGCTTCGGCCAGCGCCTTGACACGGCCATGATAGATGTACGGGCCGCGATCGAAGATGACTTCCTTGACGCCCGCCTTGGCGGCGCGTTCGGCGATCAGCTTGCCGACGGCTGCGGCGGCAGCGGTGTCGGCGCCGGTCTTGAGCGAACCCTTGAGGTCCTTCTCGAGCGTCGAGGCGGCGGCCAGCGTGTGGCCGTTGGCATCGTCGATCACCTGGACGTAGATGTTCTTCGAGGTGCGGTGCACCGAAAGCCGCGGCCGCGAGCCGGCGACCTTCTTCAGTTGACGGCGTACGCGCTGCGCGCGGCGCTGGATGATCTCTTTGGGGCTTGCCATAATGTCCGTTCCTTGCCTTCAGAAAACGGGGGCAACCTTGTGCGGTAGGAGGAACCTCCCGCGGCCGCTCCCCGCGGCGTCACACTTCCCAAGCTCGGCCCCGTGCGAAAGTCTGAAACTTTCCAGGGCCAGGCCTGTTACTTCTTCTTGCCTTCCTTGCGCACGATGCGCTCGTCGGCATAACGCACGCCCTTGCCCTTGTACGGCTCCGGACCGCGATATTCGCGAATCTCGGCAGCGACCTGGCCGACCTGCTGCTTGTCGATGCCCGAGACCGTGATTTCGGTCGGCTTCGGCACGGTGATGGTGATGCCCTGCGGGGTCTCATAGACCACGTCGTGGCTGAAGCCCAGCGCCAGCTGCAGGTTCTTGCCCTGCAACGCCGCACGATAGCCGACGCCGGTGATCTCGAGCTTCTTCTCGAAGCCGTCCTTCACGCCCTGCAGGATGTTGACGATCTGCGTGCGCGACATGCCCCACTTGGAGCGGGCGGTCTTGGTCTGGTCGCGCGGCTCGACGGAGATCTCGTTGTTCTCCATCTTGACCAGCACTTCGTCGTTCACCACGAACTTCAGCTCGCCCTTCGGGCCCTTGGCCGTCACGGTCTGGCCGTTGACGGACGCGGTCACGCCCTGCGGCAGCGAAACGGGTTTCTTTCCGATACGAGACATTTTGTTGTCCTCGTCACTTCTTTGGTTTCAAGTTCCAGTTCCCGGGCGCGATCCCGAGAACCGAAGCCCATTCATCAATCTCTTGGCCGATCAGAAGATCTGGCAGAGGATCTCGCCGCCGACATTCTGCTCGCGCGCTTCATGATCGGCCATGACGCCCTTCGGCGTCGAAAGGATGGCGATGCCGAGGCCGTTGGCGACCTGGGGGATCGACTTGGCCGAGACATAGACGCGGCGGCCAGGCTTGGAGACGCGCTCGATTTCGCGCACGACCGGAGCGCCGTCGAAATACTTCAGCTCGATCTCGATTTCCGACTTGCCGTTTTCGAAGTCGGTCTGGCTGTAGTCGCGGATATAGCCTTCCGACTTCAGCACTTCGAGGACGCGGGCGCGCAGACGCGAGGCCGGAGTCGAGACGCTCGACTTCTTGCGGCCGTAGGCGTTGCGGATGCGGGTCAGCATATCGCCGAGAGGATCGCTCAATGACATCTCAGTGTCTCCTTACCAGCTCGACTTGACCAGGCCCGGGATCTGGCCGGTATTGCCCAGATCGCGAAGCGCGATACGCGAAAGCTTCAGCTTGCGATAATAGGCGCGCGGACGGCCCGTGACTTCGCAGCGGTTACGGATTCGGATCTTGGCCGAGTTGCGCGGCAGCGCCGAAAGCTTCAACTGGGCGCGGAAACGCTCTTCCATCGGCTTGGACTGATCCATGACGATGGCCTTGAGCGCCGCGCGCTTGGCGCCGTACTGGTCGGCGAGCTTGCGGCGCCGGTTGTTCTTCTCGACTGAGCTGGTCTTTGCCATTTCAGATATATCCTTTTTCGCTGCCGTTACTGGCGGAAGGGGAAGTTGAAGGCCTTGAGCAGAGCTCTGGCCTCGTCGTCCGTCTTCGCCGTCGTACAAACGATGACGTCCATGCCCCAGACCTGATCAACCTTGTCGTAGTTGATCTCCGGGAACACGATGTGTTCCTTGATGCCCATGGCATAGTTGCCACGGCCGTCAAAGCTCTTCGGGTTCAGTCCGCGGAAGTCGCGAACGCGCGGCAGCGCGATGTTCACGAGGCGGTCGAGGAACTCGTACATGCGTTCCTTGCGCAGCGTGACCTTGGCGCCGATCGGCATGTTCTCGCGCACCTTGAAGCCGGCAATCGAGTTGCGGGCACGAGTGACGACGGCTTTCTGGCCGGCGATCAGCGCGAGATCCTCGGCCGCGACCGAGGGCTTCTTGGAATCGGCGGTTGCTTCGCCAACGCCCATGTTCAGCACGATCTTGTCGATGCGCGGAACCTGCATGTCGTTGTCGTAGCCGAACTGCTCCTGTAGCGCCTTGCGGATGGTCTCGTTGTAGACCTTCTTGAGGCGCGGCTCGTTCTTGGCAGCCGCCTGCTTGGTTTCAGCCTTAGCCATTGATGACTTCTCCCGAACGCTTGGCGACGCGCACCTTCGTGCCGTCCTTCTGGACGGTGAAGCCGACGCGGGTCGGCTTGCCGTCCTTGGGATCGGCCAGCGCGATGTTCGACAGGTGGATCGGCGCTTCCTTGGTGATGATCCCGCCCTCTTGGGCCTGGGTCTGCTTCTGGTGACGGCGAATGAGGTTCACACCGCGGACGACCGCGGTGTCTTCCTTCGGCTGCACCGACAGGACTTCGCCCGTACGGCCCTTGTCCTTGCCGGCAAGCACGACGACCTTGTCGCCTTTTCTGATCTTTTGCATTGGTCCGGCTCCTTACAGCACTTCAGGCGCGAGCGAGATGATCTTCATGTGGTTCTTGGCGCGCAGCTCGCGCGGAACCGGCCCGAAGATACGGGTGCCGATCGGCTCTTTCTTATTGTCGACGAGAACGGCCGCGTTCTTGTCGAAACGGATCACGCTGCCGTCCGGGCGGCGGATGTCCTTGGCCGTGCGAACCACGACCGCCTTCATCACATCGCCCTTCTTAACGCGGCCGCGCGGAATGGCTTCCTTGATCGACACCACGATGATGTCGCCGACGGAGGCATACTTCCGCTTCGAGCCGCCCAGCACCTTGATGCACATGACACGACGGGCGCCGGAATTGTCCGCGACGTCGAGGTTTGTTTGCATCTGAATCATGACTGGCCGCCTTCTTCTTTTCTAACGGGACGGGTGCTTTCACCCCTCCCCGGTCTGTCCAAAATTCGGTTCGTTCGCCCGGATCAAGCCTGATCCGAAGAGACGACAACCCAGCGCTTGTCCTTCGAAATCGGCTTCGATTCCTGGATGAACACCTGGTCGCCGACCTTGTGGGCGTTGTTCTCGTCGTGCGCCTTGTACTTCTTGGTCATACGCACGGTCTTCTTCATCACCGGATGGGTGAAGCGACGCTCGACCTTGACCACGACCGTCTTCTCGTTCTTGTCGCTGACGACGGTGCCCTGCAGGATGCGCTTTGGCATGGTTCTCGTCCTTAAGCCTTCTTGGCCGCGGCTTTTTCCGCGGCGATGGTCTTGATGCGCGCGATGTCCTTGCGGACCTGCTTCACGCGCGCGGTCTTCTCGAGCTGACCGGTGGCCTTCTGGAAGCGCAGGTTGAACTGCTCCTTCTTGAGGGCGGCCAGGTCGTCTGTCAGCTGATCCTGGGTCTTGGTCCGGATGTCTTCGGCTTTCATGATCGCCTGTCCTTATTCTGCGATGCGCTGCACGAAGCGCGTCTTGACCGAGAGCTTGGCGGCGCCGAGACGCAGCGCTTCACGCGCTGTCTCCTCGCTGACGCCATCGATCTCGAACATGATACGGCCAGGCTTGACGCGCGCCGCCCAATAGTCGACGCCGCCCTTGCCCTTACCCATGCGGACTTCGGTCGGCTTCGACGTGACCGGCAGGTCCGGGAACACCCGGATCCAGACGCGACCGGCACGCTTCATCTCGCGGGTGATCGCGCGGCGGGCCGCCTCGATCTCACGCGCGGTGACGCGGTTCGGCTCAAGCGCCTTCAGCCCGAAACCGCCGAAATCCAGGTTGGTGCCGCCCTTGGCGGTACCGTGGATACGGCCCTTGAACTGCTTGCGGAACTTTGTGCGCTTTGGCTGCAGCATCGTTCTAACTCCAAATTCTCAAATGTCTCAGGCGTTCTCGCGACGACGGCCGCGTTCGCGCTCGCCGCCAGCACCGCCGCCACCATGCGCGGCATCGCCTTCGGTTGCACGGCGCTCGGAAGCCATCGGGTCGTGCTCAAGGATCTCGCCCTTGAACACCCACACCTTGACGCCGCAGATGCCGTAAGCCGTGTTCGCCTCGGCCGTGCCGTAGTCGACATCGGCGCGCAGCGTGTGCAGCGGCACGCGACCTTCGCGGTACCACTCCATGCGCGCGATTTCGGCGCCGCCGAGACGGCCGGAGCAGTTGATGCGGATGCCCTCGGCGCCGAGACGCATGGCCGACTGAACGGCACGCTTCATGGCGCGGCGGAACGCGATGCGGCGTTCGAGCTGCTGGGCGATCGACTGGGCGATCAGCGTCGCGTCGATCTCCGGCTTGCGCACTTCAACGATGTTGAGGTGCGTTTCGGACTTCGTCATCTCGGTCAGCTTCTTGCGAAGCTTCTCGATGTCGGCGCCCTTCTTGCCGATGATCAGACCCGGGCGCGCGGCGTGGATGGTGACGCGGCACTTCTTGTGCGGACGCTCGATCACGACCTTGGAGATCGCGGCCTGCTTGAGTTCCTTCTCGAGATACTTGCGGATCTTGAGGTCTTCATGCAGCAGCTGGCCGTACTCGCCGGTGTTCGCGAACCAGCGCGAATCCCATGTGCGGTTGATGCCGAGGCGCAGCCCGATCGGATTGACTTTCTGGCCCATTATGCGGCCTCCCCTTTTTCCTCGACTTCACGAACGACGATCGTGAGGTGCGAGAACGGCTTTTCGATACGGCTGGCGCGACCGCGGCCACGAGCGTGGAAACGCTTCATGACGATCGACTTGCCGACATAGGCTTCCGCCACGACAAGCGCGTCGACATCGAGGTCGTGGTTGTTTTCCGCGTTGGCGATTGCCGATTCCAGCGTCTTCTTGACCGTGCCGGAAATCCGCTTGGCCGAGAATTCGAGGTCGGAAAGCGCTGTCGCGACCTTCTTGCCGCGGATCAGCGCGGCAACCAGGTTGAGCTTCTGCGGGCTGATACGGATCGTGCGCAGAACGGCACGCGCCTCGTTATCAGCAAGCCTGCGCGGAGCTTTGGCCTTGCCCATGATTATTTCCTCTTCGCCTTCTTATCCGCGCCGTGACCGTAATAGGTCCGGGTCGGAGCGAATTCACCGAACTTATGGCCGACCATGTCCTCGTTCACCGAGACGGGAACGTGCTTCTGGCCGTTGTAGACACCGAAGGTGAAGCCGACGAACTGCGGCAGGATGGTGGAGCGACGGCTCCACATCTTGATCACCTCATTGCGACCGCCTTCACGAACCTTGTCCACCTTCTTGAGAAGGTAGCCGTCGATGAAGGGGCCTTTCCAAATCGAACGAGTCACTTGGCGTTACCTCTTCTTAGCTCTTGCGCTGATGGCGCGAGCGCAGGATGAACTTGTCGGTCGCCTTGTTGGACCGCGTCTTCTTGCCCTTGGTCGGCTTGCCCCAAGGCGAAACCGGATGACGGCCACCCGAGGTGCGGCCTTCGCCGCCGCCATGCGGATGGTCGACCGGGTTCATGGCCACGCCGCGATTGTGCGGACGCTTGCCGCGCCACACGGTGCGACCGGCCTTGCCGTCATTGATGTTGCCGTGGTCGGGGTTCGACACCGCACCCACGGTGGCCATGCAGGAGCCGTGCACGACGCGCTGCTCGCCCGAGTTGAGGCGCAGGATCGCCATACCCTGGTCGCGGCCGACGAGCTGGGCGTAACCGCCAGCCGAACGGGCGACCTGACCGCCCTTGCCCGGCTTCAGCTCGATGTTGTGGACGATCGTGCCGACCGGCATCGAGGCCAGCGGCATCGCGTTGCCCGGCTTCACGTCGACCGCTTCGCCAGCCACGATCTTGTCGCCGGCAGCCAGACGCTGCGGAGCCAGGATGTAGGAGAGCTCACCGTCATCATACTTGATCAGCGCGATGAAGGCGGTGCGGTTCGGATCGTATTCGATCCGCTCGACCGTGCCGACGACGTCGTACTTCTTCCGCTTGAAGTCGATGATGCGGTACGAACGCTTGTGGCCGCCGCCGATGAAGCGGGCCGTGATGCGGCCGTAATTGTTGCGGCCGCCCGACTTGGTCAGGCCTTCGGTCAGGCCCTTGACGGGCTTGCCCTTGTAGAGGCCCGAGCGGTCGACGATGACCAGCTGGCGGGTGCTCGGCGTTACCGGGTTGAATTTCTTAAGTGCCATTGTCCTGTCCTCGCGGCCTTGCTCAGAGACCCGTCGCGACGTCGATCGACTGGCCATCGGCCAGCGTCACAACCGCCTTCTTGACGTCGCCCTGGCGGCCAACGGTGCCGCGGAAGCGCTTGATCTTGCCCTTGCGGACGAGCGTGTTCACAGCCGTCACCTTGACGCCGAAGAGAGCTTCCACGGCAGCCTTGATTTCCGGCTTCGACGCCTTCTTGGCGACGTTGAAGACGACCTGGTTCTGCTCGGAAGCCATGGTCGACTTTTCGGTGATCGCCGGCGAGACGATCACGTCGTAGTGACGGAGGTCGGTCATTTAAAGCGCTCCTCGAGAGCCTCGACGGCGGCCTTCGAAAGGACCAGCGTGCCGCGGCGCAGAATGTCGTAGACGTTGATGCCCTGGATGGGCAGCACGTCGATGTTCGGAATGTTGGTCGCGGCCAGCTTGAAGTTCTGGTCAAGCTCGGCGCCGCCGATCACCAGGGCGTTGGTCAGCCCCAGCGTCTCGAGGTTCGCCACCAGCGCCTTGGTCTTGGCCTCGGCCAGCTTCAGCTCGTCGACGATGATGAGCGAAGCGCTCTTGGCCTTGGCCGAGAGAGCGTGCTTGAGGCCAAGCGCGCGAACCTTCTTCGGCAGCTCGTGCTCATGGCTGCGCACGACCGGGCCGTGCGCCTTGCCGCCGCCGCGGAACTGCGGAGCGCGAGCCGAGTGGTGACGGGCGCGGCCCGTACCCTTCTGCTTGTACATCTTGGCGCCGGTGCGCGCGATCTCGGCGCGGCCCTTTGCCTTGTGCGTGCCCTGCTGCTTCTTGGCGAGCTGCCAGCGCACGACGCGCTGCAGGATGTCCTCGCGCGGGTCAAGGCCGAAAATCTCCTCGGAGAGTTCCACCTTGCCGGCGTCCTTGCCGCCGAGCGTTGTGATCTTGAGGTCCATTATTCCGCTCCCTCAGTGGCCGGGGCTTCGTTCTTAGCGGCAGCGGCACGGATCGAGGCCGGCTTCGGCGCATTGGCCGGCAGCGCAACCTTGGCAGCGTCGCGAACCAGGATCCAGGCGCCCTTGACGCCGGGAACAGCACCGCGGATCAGGATCAGGCCGCGATCGGCGTCGGTCGAGACGACCTCGACGTTCTGCGTGGTCACGCGGGTGTCGCCCATGTGACCGGCCATCTTCTTGCCCTTGAACACCTTGCCGGGGTCCTGGCGCTGACCGGTCGAACCGTGCGTGCGGTGCGAGACCGAGTTACCGTGGGTCGCGCGGCCACCACCCATGTTGTGCCGCTTGATCACGCCCTGGAAACCCTTACCGGTCGAGGTGCCGGTGACGTCCACCTTCTGGCCGGCGACGAAATGCTCGACGGTCAGCTCGGCGCCGACGTCGATCATGTTGTCGGCCGAGACGCGGAACTCGGCGAGCTTCGCCTTCGGCTCGACGGAAGCGGCGGCGAAATGGCCGCGCATCGCCTTCGACGTGTTCTTCACCTTGGCAAGGCCAACGCCGAGCTGGACGGCGGTGTAGCCGTTCTTCTCCTGGGTACGCTGGGCCACGACCTGGCAGTTCTCCATCTGGAGAACGGTGACGGGAACGTGTTCCCCGGCATCGTTATAGATGCGGGTCATTCCCACCTTCTTTGCAATCACACCTGAACGCATCGGTTCAATTCCTTTAGAGTTCCGGGCCAGGGGCAGCGCCCCTTACCGCGCTCCATTCCCTTAGAGCTTGATCTCGACGTCGACACCGGCCGCCAGATCGAGCTTCATCAAAGCATCGACCGTCTGCGGGGTCGGATCGACAATGTCGAGCAGCCGCTTGTGCGTGCGCATCTCGAACTGCTCACGGCTCTTCTTGTCGACGTGGGGCGACCGGTTGACCGTGAATTTTTCGATCCGCGTCGGCAGCGGAATGGGGCCGCGGACGTTGGCGCCGGTGCGCTTGGCGGTCGACACGATTTCGCGCGTCGAGGCGTCGAGCACCCGGTGGTCAAACGCTTTAAGGCGGATGCGGATATTCTGTCCGTTCATGCGTCAATTCCTTGTTCTGGCGCGGCGCGGGCAGCTCCCGCGCCCGCGACAGATCCGTTGCAGTCCAATTATTCCTTGATGGTGACGACGATGCCTGCACCGACGGTGCGGCCACCTTCACGGATGGCGAAGCGCAGCTTCTCTTCCATGGCGATCGGCACGATCAGCTCGACGTCGACGGTGATGTTGTCGCCAGGCATGACCATCTCGGTGCCGGCCGGCAGCGTCACGATGCCCGTCACGTCGGTCGTGCGGAAGTAGAACTGCGGACGGTAGTTGGTGAAGAACGGCGTGTGACGGCCGCCCTCGTCCTTGGTCAGGATGTAGGCTTCGGCCACGAACTTCTTGTGCGGCTTCACCGAACCCGGCTTGGCCAGAACCTGGCCGCGCTCGACGCCTTCACGGTCGACGCCGCGCAGCAGCGCGCCGATGTTGTCGCCGGCCTGGCCCTGGTCGAGCAGCTTGCGGAACATTTCCACGCCCGTGCAGGTCGTCTTGGTGGTCGGACGGATGCCGACGATCTCCAGTTCCTCGCCGACCTTGACCACGCCGCGCTCGACGCGACCGGTCACCACCGTGCCGCGGCCCGAGATCGAGAACACGTCCTCGATCGGCATCAGGAACGGCTTGTCCAGCGGACGAACCGGCGTCGGAATGTAGGCGTCGACCTGAGCCATCAGCTCGCGGATGGCGTCCTCGCCGATGGTCTTGTTGGAATCTTCCAACGCAGCCAGCGCCGAACCCTTGACGATCGGAATGTCGTCGCCGGGGAACTCGTTCTTCGACAGAAGCTCGCGAACCTCGAGCTCAACCAGCTCGAGCAGCTCGGCGTCGTCGACCTGGTCGACCTTGTTCAGGAACACAACGATCGAAGGCACGCCGACCTGGCGGGCAAGCAGGATGTGCTCGCGGGTCTGCGGCATCGGGCCGTCGGCGGCCGAAACAACCAGGATCGCGCCGTCCATCTGCGCGGCACCCGTGATCATGTTCTTCACATAGTCGGCGTGGCCGGGGCAGTCGACATGGGCATAGTGACGGTTGGCCGTCTCATACTCGACATGCGCCGTCGAGATCGTGATGCCGCGCGCCTTCTCTTCCGGCGCCGCGTCAATCTGGTCATAGCGCTTGTATTCGCCAAAATACTTCGTGATCGCCGCCGTCAACGACGTCTTGCCATGATCGACGTGACCGATCGTGCCAATGTTCACATGCGGCTTGGTGCGCTCGAATTTACCTTTTGCCATGTGATGTCTCCATTCCTGCTTGCCCGTGCGGGCCTTGAATTAAGGTCTCGTGCAACCCGCTCGAGTTACGCGTATTTCTTCTGAACTTCCTGGGCGACCGCGGTCGGAACCGGCTCGTAGTGGTCGAACTGCATCGTGTACTGGGCGCGGCCCTGCGACATCGAACGCAGATTGTCGACGTACTTGAACATGTTCGCCAGCGGCACCATCGCGTTGATGACGACGGCAACGCCACGCGCTTCCTGACCCTGGATCTGGCCACGACGGCCGTTGAGGTCGCCGATGACGCCACCGACATAGTCTTCCGGCGTCACGACCTCGACCTTCATGATCGGCTCCAGAAGCTGCACGCCGAGGCGCGGAGCGGCTTCCTTGAAGCAGGCGCGGGAGGCGATTTCGAACGCCAGCACCGAGGAGTCGACGTCGTGGAAGGCGCCGTCCACCAGCGTCGCCTTGACGCCGATCATCGGGAAGCCGGCGAACGGGCCGGAACCCATGACGCTGTTGATGCCCTTCTCGACACCCGGGATGTATTCCTTCGGAACAGCACCGCCGACGATCTTGGACTCGAACACGAACTCTTCGCTCTCGGTGTTCGGCTCGAAGATGATCTTGACGCGGGCGAACTGGCCGGTACCGCCGGTCTGCTTCTTGTGCGTGTAATCCTGCTCGTGCGTGCGGGTGATCGTCTCGCGATAAGCCACCTGCGGCGCGCCGACATTGGCTTCCACCTTGAACTCGCGGCGCATGCGGTCGACGATGATGTCGAGATGCAGCTCGCCCATGCCGGCGATGATGGTCTGGCCCGATTCCTCGTCGGTCTTGACGCGGAAGGACGGATCCTCAGCCGCCAGGCGATGCAGCGCGAGGCCCATCTTTTCCTGGTCGTTCTTGGTCTTCGGCTCGATGGCGATCTGGATGACCGGATCGGGGAATTCCATGCGCTCGAGGATGACCGGGTGCAGCGGATCGCAGAGCGTGTCGCCGGTGGTCGTGTCCTTGAGGCCAGCCAGGGCGACGATGTCGCCGGCATAGGCTTCCTCGATGTCGGCGCGCGAGTTCGCATGCATCTGCAGCATGCGGCCGATGCGCTCCTTCTTGCCCTTCACCGTGTTGTCGAGCGAGGTGCCCTTGGTGAGCTTGCCCGAATAGATGCGTGCGAAGGTCAGCGAACCAACGAACGGGTCGTTCATGATCTTGAACGCCAGCATCGAGAGCGGCTCATTGTCGTCGGCATGACGCTCGATCTCGGCGTCGGTCTTGGCGTCGACGCCCTTGATCGCCGGCACGTCGATCGGCGACGGCAGGTATTCGACGACGGCGTCGAGCAGCGGCTGCACGCCCTTGTTCTTGAACGCCGAGCCGCAGAACATCGGGAAGAACTTGACCGCGATGGTGCCCTTGCGGATCAGCGCGCGGATCTCGTCGTTCGACGGCATCTTGCCTTCGAGGTAATTCTCGAGCGCGGTCTCGTCCATCTCGACGGCGGCTTCGATCATCTTCTCGCGGTACTGCTCGGCCTTCTCCTTGAGATCGGCCGGGATCTCGACGATGTCCCAGGCAGCGCCAAGGGTTTCGTCGCGCCAGACGAGCGCGTTCATCTCGACGAGATCGACGACGCCCTTGAACTCGGTCTCCGCGCCGATCGGCAACTGCATGACGACGGCCTGCGCGCCGAGGCGCGAGCCAATCATCTCTTCCGAGCGGTAGAAGTCGGCGCCGATCTTGTCCATCTTGTTGCAGAAGATCATGCGCGGCACGTGGTACTTGTCGGCCTGACGCCACACGGTCTCGGTCTGCGGCTCGACGCCGGCGTTGGCGTCGAGCAGCGCGATGGCGCCGTCGAGCACGCGCAGCGAACGCTCGACCTCAATGGTGAAGTCGACGTGTCCGGGGGTGTCGATGATGTTGAAGCGGCGCATCTTACCGTCGCGACCCTTCCAGAAGGTCGTGGTCGCGGCCGACGTGATGGTGATGCCGCGTTCCTGCTCCTGCTCCATCCAGTCCATGGTGGCTGCGCCGTCATGGACTTCGCCGATCTTGTGCGACTTGCCCGTGTAATACAGGACGCGCTCGGTCGTCGTCGTCTTGCCGGCATCGATATGCGCCATGATACCGAAATTGCGGTAGTCTTCGATTTTGTATTCGCGGGCCATGGGAGGTGCCTCTCAGTCTCTTTCGCGTTACCAGCGGTAATGCGCGAAGGCGCGGTTGGCTTCCGCCATCTTGTGGGTGTCTTCACGCTTCTTGACGGCCGTGCCGCGGTTGTTGGCCGCATCCATCAGCTCGCCCGAGAGGCGATCGACCATGGTGGTCTCGTTGCGATTGCGAGCGGCGGCGATCAGCCAGCGAATCGCAAGCGCCTGACGGCGCTCGGGGCGCACGTCGACCGGAACCTGGTAGGTGGCGCCGCCGACGCGACGCGAACGCACTTCCACATGCGGCGCGACATTGTCGAGCGCCTGATGGAAGACGGTGACCGGCTCCTGCTTGGTCTTGGCCTGGACCTGGTCCAGCGCGCCGTAGACGATGGTCTCGGCAACCGACTTCTTGCCGTCATACATGACGGCGTTCATGAACTTGGTGACGACCAGATCGCCGAACTTGGGGTCCGGATTGATCTCACGCTTTTCTGCACTGTGACGACGGGACATGGGAAACCCTTACTTCGGACGCTTGGCGCCGTACTTCGAACGACGCTGCTTGCGGTTCTTCACACCCTGCGTGTCGAGCACGCCGCGGATGATGTGGTAGCGGACGCCCGGCAGATCCTTGACGCGACCGCCGCGGATCATGACCACCGAGTGTTCCTGAAGGTTGTGGCCTTCGCCCGGGATGTAGCCGATCACCTCAAAACCATTGGTCAGGCGAATCTTGGCCACCTTGCGCAGCGCCGAGTTCGGCTTCTTCGGCGTCGTGGTGTAGACGCGCGTGCAGACGCCCCGCTTTTGCGGGTTCTGCTGCATGGCCGGGACCTTGTTGCGCTTCACCGGCGCCAGGCGCGGCTTGCGGATCAGCTGGTTGACGGTAGGCATTAAACCCTCTTGTCTCTCAATTCCGTGTCTGCCCTGTCAGGGCCGCTCAAAGCGCCATTTCCATACGCAAATTCGGGCAAACCACCGCGCTTCGCGGTCCTGCCCGAACAAATTGCAGAGGAAGCGGAAGCCGCTTCATGCGCGCCGGAAATGTCTTTTCGCTCGTAAAACGAACCCTGTTTGAGACAAACTCCAAAGCGCGTCGCCTCGGAAAAGCAAGTCTCACATCGGTTCTGACGTGGCGGCTTCTACTCGTAAGGCCATTGCCCGTCAACCCCGCAAAGGCAAATATTGCGGTCAATTGGGGGCGTGGCAGCCATGCGCAAAACGCATGTAATTTTATTGCGCCTTTTTTCAAGGGCGAGGAAGAAAGTGACCGGCTTTCGGCTGTCTTCCACCCCCGCTTCATGCCAAAAGGCGGTTTGAGCCGGACAATCTCCCGGCAAGACGAGGAATCAGCCCGTGAACGACAATGAAGAACGGCCGGTCACCATCATCACCGGACGGGTCTGGCGCAAGAAAGGCGGCAAGTCGGAAGGCGTGCATGTGATGCTTATGGCGCCTGACGATGATTCTGCCGTGCGCCGCGCGCTCGAATCGCTCGCCGCGGAAGGATTCGCGGAGGCCGAACTCGACCAGATCGGCGACATGGAGGGCGAGCCCGACGACGAGCCACACCTGTCGGCCTATCAGGGCGCGCTCGAAGGCGAGGTTTCGATCGTCACCTTCGACGAGCCGTTCTGATATCAAGCGCCAGGGCGCCAACCCCTTCGACTATCCCTCAACCCGTCACGGCCACACTTCCCTTTCCGGAGTTCGCATGACCAGCAATCCCATCAAGCTCGGTATCGTCGGCGTTGGAAAGATCGTCCGCGACCAGCACCTGCCGGCGGTCGCCAAGGACGGCAATTATCAGCTCGCCGCCGCCGCCAGCCGCCACGGCAAGGTCGACGGCATCGCGAACTACCCGACGATCGAGGCGATGCTTGCCGCCGAACCGGACCTCGAGGCGGTCTCGCTCTGCATGCCGCCGCAGTTCCGCTATGACGCCGCGCGCACCGCGCTGGAAGCGAAGAAGCATGTGTTCCTCGAGAAGCCGCCGGGCGCCACGGTCAGCGAGGTGGAGCATCTCAAGGCACTTGCCGAAAGGAACGGCGTCTCGCTCTTCGCCAGCTGGCATTCGCGTTATGCGCCGGCGGTCGAGGCCACGCGTTCGTTCCTGGCCTCTGCCAAACTGACTTCCGCCGCCATCAACTGGAAGGAAGACGTGCGCCGCTGGCATCCGAACCAGGAATGGATCTGGGAACCGGGCGGCTTCGGCGTCTTCGATCCGGGCATCAACGCGCTGTCGATCGCCACCCACATCCTGCCGCCGATGTTCATCACCTCGGCCGTGCTCGACTTTCCCGAGAACCGCGCGGCGCCCGTCGCAGCGCATGTCGCCTTCCGCACCTCGAACGGCCTGCCGGTGACGATGGAGCTCGATTGGCTGCAGACCGGCCCGCAGAGCTGGGACATCCTGGCCGAAACCGACAAGGGCCGCATGGTGCTGTCCGGCGGCGGTGCGAAGCTCGCCATCGACGGCAAAGTCATCCATGATGAGCCGGAAGCCGAATATCCGATGCTTTACAAACGCTTCGCCGAAATAGTTCGCGTCGGGACTTCAGACGTCGACCTTGCGCCGCTGCAGCATGTGGCCGACGCTTTCATGCTCGGCAAGCGCAACGTGGTCGAGGCGTTTTTCGACTAAGTTGGGACAGCCTGGCCGGTTCAACATGCCGGAGGGCGGGACAGCCGGCGTTTGAACCTCCCATCTTCGATGCTAGCTTTGCAGAGGCACGGGAGGACAAGATGGAACCGAGTGACATTGCGAAGCGCTCCGCCGGAAATTTCGCGATCTTCGCGGCGTGCGCCTTCGTGCTTTGGTTTTGGGCGGCGCTGATCAATTGGCTCGCGCAATTGGTGCGCCTGTCGACGCCCGACCATCTGACCAATGTGGCGACGGCGATCGCCCAATCCTCCACGCTCGAGGCAATCGTCAGCATCTGGTTGCTGACTGCTGCGATCGCGATCGCCTTTCCGGCGATCTGGCGACCGCTTTCCACGACGACCATGCTTATGTTCGATGTCGGCTACGGCGTGCTCGGCGCCCTGACTGGATTCGGGCTCGCGATAGGGCTGTTCGGCGGCGGCTGGCGCATCTTCCTTTGGGCAATCATTTACAGCGCCGTCATTGCGGGCGGCTATGTGCTTGTCCGCAAATTCCTTCCGCTCTCCGAGATGCGGAGCTATGGGAACGGCCGGTGGATCCTGGCCGCTGTCCTGTTCCTTGCATCGCCGCTGATACTGTTGTGGGGTTAGGTTTACGCCAACCTTCCACAGCGGCGCCGATGGCGGCCGGCCTCACTCGACAATCGCGACGGCGAATCCGTCATAGCCCTTGGCGCCTACGGTCTGGATGGCCGTGCCGTCCAGGCGCTTGTCGCCACCGATGAAGGAAAACGCCGCGCGGGCGCCCTCGACATTGGCATCGCCGCTATTGCGCTTCACCACGGCGCCGTCGCGGATGACGTTGTCGCAGACGATGACCGTGCCCGGGCGCGACAGCTTCATCGCCCAGTCGAGATAATTCGGGTTGTTCGGCTTGTCGGCGTCGATGAAGACCAGGTCGAACGGACCGGCATTTTCGCTGTCGAGGGCGGCGAGCGACTGAAGCGCCGGGCCGATACGCAGGTCGATCTTGCCGGAAACCCCTGCCCGCTCGAAGTTCGAGCGCGCGACCTTGGCATGGTGCGGATCGAGCTCCAGCGTCACGACCTTGCCGTCGGCCGGCAGTCCCCTCGCCATCCAGATGGTCGAGTAGCCGCCGAGCGTGCCGATCTCCAGCACCCTCTTCGCGCCGCGGATGCGCACCAGCAGCGACAGCAGCTTGCCCTGCGCTGCCGAGACGTCGATCGCCGGCAGGCCCTGGTCGCGGTTGGCGGCCAGAACCGCGTCCAGCGCCGGGTCCGCTTCGAAAAGAGAGGAGACGATATAGTCGTCGACAACCGTCCAGGTCTTGCTGCTCATAGCTCTTCCTAGTTCGTAAAGCCGAAATGCAAGAAGGGGCCACGTAGGCCCCTTCTCTTCGTTTCTCACATCATGCCGCTTACTGCGCGGCGTTGACCATGTCGGTCAGCATCGGGTCGGCGACCTCGACACCGGAGGCCTTGCGGCGCTCGTCGATGATGAGCTCGTCGCGCGAGGTGGCGATGCGCCGGATCTGGCTCATCGTGCCGCCGGTGCCGGCCGGGATCAGACGGCCGACGATGACGTTTTCCTTCAGGCCCTGCAGCATGTCGGTCTTGCCGGCAACCGCAGCCTCGGTGAGCACCCTGGTCGTCTCCTGGAAGGACGCGGCCGAGATGAAGGACGGCGTCTGCAGCGAGGCCTTGGTGATGCCGAGCAGCACGGGCTGACCTTCGGCCGGCTTCTTGCCGTCCTCGATCAGGCGCTCGTTGACCTCTTCCAGTTCGATCACGTCGACGTGGTCGCCCGGGATATAGGTCGAATCGCCCTGCGTGGTGATCTCGACCTTCTGCAGCATCTGGCGAACGATCACCTCGATGTGCTTGTCGTTGATCGACACGCCCTGCAGACGGTAGACCTCCTGGATTTCGTTGACGAGGTAGGAGGCAAGCGCCTCCACGCCCTTGATCGCCAGGATGTCGTGCGGCGCCGGATTGCCGTCGAGGATGTAGTCGCCCTTCTCGATGACGTCGCCGTCCTGGAGATGGAACGGCTTGCCCTTCGGGATCAGGTACTCCACCGGCTCCAGCGTCGAGTCATGCGGCTCGATGATGATGCGGCGCTTGTTCTTGTAGTCGCGGCCGAAACGGATCGTGCCATCGATCTCGGCGATGATGGCGTGATCCTTCGGGCGGCGAGCCTCGAACAGTTCCGCAACACGCGGCAGACCACCGGTGATGTCCTTGGTCTTTGCGCTTTCCATCGGGATACGCGCCAGCACGTCGCCAGGCTTCACATGAGCGCCCGGCTCGACCGAGAGGATGGCCTCGACCGAGAGCAGGAAGCGCGCATCGCCGCCCTTCGACAACTTGCCGACCTTGCCCTTGGCGTCCTGGATGACGATCGCGGGCTTCAGGTCGCTGCCGCGCGGCGTCGAACGCCAGTCGATGACCTCACGCTTGGTGATGCCGGTCGACTCGTCGGCCGTTTCCTGGACGGAGATGCCGTCGACCAGGTCCTCGAACGCCACGCGACCCTCGATTTCGGTGAGGATCGGGCGGGTATAGGGATCCCACTCGGCGATACGCTGGCCGCGCTTCACCTTGTCACCATCGTCCACGAAGATACGCGAACCATAGGCGACGCGGTGCGTGGCGCGCTCCTTGCCGGTCTCATCGAGGATGAGCACCGCCATGTTGCGGCCCATGACCATCTGCTGGCCTTCCGAGTTGCGCACCACGTTGCGGTTGCGGATCTGCACCTTGCCCTCATAGGAGGCTTCAAGGAACGAGCTGTCCACCACCTGCGCCGTGCCGCCCATGTGGAAGGTGCGCATGGTGAGCTGGGTGCCCGGCTCGCCGATCGACTGCGCCGCGATGACGCCGACGGCCTCGCCCTGGTTGACGGGGGTACCGCGGGCCAGGTCGCGTCCGTAGCAGACGGCGCATACGCCGGTCCTGACCTCGCAGGTCAGCGCCGAACGGATGCGGACCGACTGCACGCCGGCCTTTTCGATCTGCTCCACGTCGCGCTCGTCCATCAGCTTGCCGGCCTTGACCAGCAGGTCGCCGGTGACCGGATGGTTGATGTCGTCGAGCGCCGTGCGGCCGAGCACGCGCTGGCCGACCGAAGCCACGATCTGACCGGCATCGACGATCGGCTGCATGGTGAGGCCCTTGTCGGTGCCGCAATCCACGGAGTTGACGATGCAGTCCTGCGCCACGTCGACAAGACGACGGGTGAGGTAACCCGAGTTCGCCGTCTTCAAGGCGGTGTCGGCCAGACCCTTGCGGGCGCCGTGGGTCGAGTTGAAGTACTCGAGCACGGTGAGGCCTTCCTTGAAGTTCGAGATGATCGGCGTCTCGATGATTTCACCCGACGGCTTGGCCATCAGGCCGCGCATGCCGGCGAGCTGGCGCATCTGGGTGGGCGAACCGCGCGCACCCGAATGCGACATCATGTAGATCGAGTTCATCGGCTTCTGACGGCCGTTGTCCTCGAATTCCACCGCCTTGATGCGCGCCATCATCTCGTCGGCGACCTTTTCCGAGCACTTGGCCCAGGCGTCGACGACCTTGTTGTACTTCTCGCCCTGCGTGATCAGGCCGTCATTGTACTGCTGCTCGTACTCCTTGGCCAAAGCCTCGGTGTCGGTAACAAGCTTCAGCTTGGTGTCCGGGATGACCATGTCGTCCTTGCCGAACGAAATGCCGGCACGGCAGGCATGCGCAAAGCCTAGCGCCATGATGCGGTCGCAGAAGATGACCGTCTCTTTCTGACCGCAATGGCGGTAGACGGTGTCGATCATCTTGGAGATGTTCTTCTTGGTCATCTCCTGGTTGGCGGTCTCGTACGGCACGTTGACGTTCTTCGGCAGAAGCTCGCCGATGATCATGCGGCCAGGCGTTGTGTCGTAGATCTTCGACACGACGTTGCCTTCGGCGTCGACGGTGCGGAAGCGACCCTTGATCTTGGCGTGCAGCGTCACGGCCTTGGTCTCCAGCGCATGCTGGAGCTCGCCCATGTCGGCAAACACCATGCCCTCGCCCGGCTCGTTCTGGTTGACGATCGAGAGATAATAGAGACCGAGAACCATGTCCTGCGACGGCACGATGATCGGCGCGCCGGAGGCCGGGTGCAGGATGTTGTTGGTCGACATCATCAGCACGCGGGCTTCAAGCTGCGCTTCCAGCGACAGCGGCACGTGGACCGCCATCTGGTCGCCGTCGAAGTCGGCGTTGAAGGCGGTGCAGACCAGAGGATGCAGCTGGATCGCCTTGCCTTCGATCAGGGTCGGCTCGAACGCCTGGATGCCGAGGCGGTGCAGCGTCGGCGCGCGGTTCAGCAGCACCGGATGCTCGCGGATGACCTCGTCAAGGATATCCCAGACTTCCGGACGCTCCTTCTCGACCAGCTTCTTCGCCTGCTTGACGGTCGAGGAGAAACCCTTGGCGTCGAGGCGGGCGTAGATGAAGGGCTTGAAGAGCTCCAGCGCCATCTTCTTCGGCAGGCCGCACTGATGCAGCTTCAGCTCCGGACCGGTCACGATGACCGAGCGGCCGGAATAGTCGACGCGCTTGCCGAGCAGGTTCTGGCGGAACCGGCCCTGCTTGCCCTTGAGCATGTCGGACAGCGACTTCAGCGGACGCTTGTTGGCGCCGGTGATGACGCGGCCGCGACGGCCGTTGTCGAACAGCGCATCGACGGCTTCCTGCAGCATGCGCTTTTCATTGCGCACGATGATGCCGGGCGCGCGCAGCTCGATCAGCCGCTTCAGGCGGTTGTTGCGGTTGATGACGCGGCGATAGAGGTCGTTGAGGTCGGACGTCGCGAAGCGGCCGCCGTCCAGCGGAACCAGCGGGCGCAGGTCCGGCGGGATGACCGGAACCACCTTCATGATCATCCATTCCGGACGGTTGCCGGATTCCATGAAGTTTTCCACGACCTTGAGCCGCTTCAGGTACTTCTTCTGCTTGAGCTCGGAGGTGGTCGAAGCCAGTTCCGAGCGCAGGTCGCCTGCGATCTTCTCCAGGTCCATCCCGGCCAGAAGGTCATGAATGGCCTCGGCGCCGATCATGGCGGTGAAGGAATCCTCGCCATACTCGTCGACGGCAAGCATGTACTCTTCCTCGCTGAGGAGCTGGTTCTCCTTCAGCGCGGTGAGGCCCGGCTCCGTGACGATGTAGTTCTCGAAGTAGAGCACCCGCTCGATGTCCTTGAGGGTCATGTCGAGCAGCGTGCCGATGCGCGAGGGCAGCGACTTCAGGAACCAGATATGGGCGACGGGCGCGGCGAGCTCGATATGGCCCATGCGCTCGCGGCGAACGCGCGACAGCGTGACTTCGACGCCGCACTTTTCGCAGATGACGCCCTTGTACTTCATGCGCTTGTACTTGCCGCACAGGCACTCATAGTCCTTGATCGGGCCAAAAATGCGCGCGCAGAACAGGCCGTCACGCTCCGGCTTGAAGGTGCGGTAGTTGATGGTCTCCGGCTTCTTGATCTCGCCGAACGACCAGGACAGAATCTTCTCTGGGCTGGCAAGCGAGATCCGGATGGAATCGAACACCTGCGCAGGCGCCTGCGGGTTGAAGAGATTCATGACCTCTTGGTTCATGCCGTTCTCCTTTCGGGGTCCTCGATAACCCCTTCAATCGATCGCGGACGAAATGTCCGCAGACTGGCCGGTCGAACCGGCCGAAAAGTTTGAAGGGCGCGCCACGCTTGGAACGCGGCGCGCGCCATAGGCTTTACTCGGCCGCGTCGGGCAGCCGCGTCGGGGTCTCTTCGACCTGGGTGTTCTCCAGCTCCACATTGAGGCCGAGCGAGCGCATTTCCTTGACAAGAACGTTGAAGCTCTCCGGAATGCCCGCCTCGAACGTGTCGTCGCCGCGCACGATCGCCTCGTAGACCTTGGTGCGGCCGGCGACGTCGTCCGACTTCACCGTCAGCATTTCCTGCAGCGTGTAGGCGGCGCCGTAGGCTTCGAGCGCCCAGACCTCCATTTCGCCGAAGCGCTGGCCGCCGAACTGCGCCTTGCCGCCCAGCGGCTGCTGGGTGACGAGCGAGTACGGACCGATCGAACGCGCGTGGATCTTGTCGTCCACCAGGTGGTGCAGCTTGAGCATGTAGATATAGCCCATCGTCACCTTGCGATCGAACGGCTCGCCGGTGCGGCCGTCATAGAGCTGCGACTGACCGCTGGTGTGCAGGCCTGCCTGCTCCAGCATGGTGTTGATGTCGACCTCATGCGCGCCGTCGAACACCGGTGTCGCGATGGAGACGCCGCGGCGCATCTGCTCGCTGAGGCGAACGATGCTCTCGTCGTCATATTCGCGGATCGGCTCGTTGCGGTCGTTGGCCGGCATGAAGCTTTCCAGCGTCTTGCGCAACGGCTTGATGTCGCCGCCACCCTTGTACGCGTCGATCAGCTCGCCGATCTTCCTGCCCATGCCCGCGCAAGCCCAGCCCAGATGCGTTTCCAGGATCTGGCCGACATTCATGCGGCTCGGCACACCCAGCGGGTTGAGCACGATATCGGCATGCGTGCCGTCCTCGAGGAAAGGCATGTCCTCGACCGGAACGATGCGCGACACGACACCCTTGTTGCCGTGACGGCCGGCCATCTTGTCGCCCGGCTGCATCTTGCGCTTCACCGCCACGAAGACCTTGACCATCTTCATGACACCCGGAGGCATTTCGTCGCCGCGCTGCACCTTCTCGACCTTGTCCATGAAGCGCTGCTCGAGCGCCTTCTTGGACTCGTCGTACTGGCCGCGCAGAGCCTCGAGCTCGCCCTGGAGCTTCTCGTTCTCAACGGCGAACTGCCACCATTGCGAACGCGGATACTCGTCGAGCGTGTCCTTCGACAGCTTCGAGCCCTTCTTGAAGCCCTTCGGTCCGGCAATCGCTTCCTTGCCGACAAGCATGTCGGAAAGGCGCGCATAGACGTTTCGGTCGAGGATCGCCTGTTCGTCGTCGCGGTCCTTGGCCAGACGCTCGATCTCCTCGCGCTCGATCGCCATCGCGCGCTCGTCCTTCTCCACGCCGTGGCGGTTGAAGACGCGCACTTCGACGACCGTGCCGAAGGTGCCCGGAGGCATGCGCATGGAGGTGTCGCGGACGTCCGAGGCCTTTTCGCCGAAGATGGCGCGCAGAAGCTTTTCTTCCGGCGTCATCGGGCTTTCGCCCTTCGGCGTGATCTTGCCGACCAGGATGTCGCCCGGCTGCACCTCGGCACCGATGTACACGATGCCAGCCTCGTCGAGATTCTTCAGCGCCTCTTCCGAAACGTTCGGAATGTCGCGCGTGATTTCCTCCGGCCCGAGCTTGGTGTCGCGCGCCATGACCTCGAACTCCTCGATATGGATCGAGGTGAAGACGTCGTCGGCCACGATGCGCTCGGAGAGCAGGATCGAGTCCTCGTAGTTGTAGCCGTTCCACGGCATGAACGCGACGAGCACGTTGCGGCCGAGCGCCAGATCGCCGAGCTCGGTCGAAGGACCGTCGGCGATGATGTCGCCCTTGTTGACGCGGTCGCCCATGCGCACCAGCGGACGCTGGTTGATGCAGGTGTTCTGGTTCGAACGCTGGAACTTCATCAGCCGGTAGATATCGACGCCCGACTTGCCGGGATCGAGATCTTCCGTGGCGCGGATGACGATACGGGTCGCGTCCACCTGGTCGACCACGCCGCCGCGACGGGCGCCGATGGCGGCGCCCGAGTCACGGGCGACGACCGGCTCCATGCCGGTGCCGACGAACGGCGCCTCGGCGCGCACCAGCGGCACGGCCTGACGCTGCATGTTCGAGCCCATCAACGCGCGGTTGGCGTCGTCGTTCTCGAGGAACGGGATGAGCGCGGCGGCCACAGACACCATCTGCTTCGGCGAGACGTCCATCAGGTCGACGTTTTCGCGCGGCGCCATCATCACTTCGCCGGCGTTACGGCAAATGACGAACTCGTCGACGAAGCTACCGTTCTTGTCGAGCTCGGCGTTGGCCTGCGCGACATAGTGCTTGGCCTCTTCCATAGCCGACAGATAGACGACCTCGTTGGTCAGCTTGCCGCCCACGATCTTGCGGTACGGGCTTTCGATGAAGCCGTACTTGTTGACTCGCGCGAAGGTGGCCAGCGAGTTGATCAGACCGATATTCGGGCCTTCCGGCGTCTCGATCGGGCAGATCCGGCCGTAATGCGTCGGGTGCACGTCGCGCACCTCGAAGCCGGCGCGCTCGCGGGTCAGACCGCCCGGTCCAAGCGCCGACAGGCGACGCTTGTGGGTGATCTCCGACAGCGGGTTGGTCTGGTCCATGAACTGCGAGAGCTGCGAGGAACCGAAGAACTCGCGTACGGCGGCGGCCGCCGGCTTGGCGTTGATCAGGTCCTGCGGCATGACCGTGTCGATCTCGATCGAGGACATGCGTTCCTTGATCGCGCGCTCCATGCGCAGGAGGCCAACGCGGTACTGGTTCTCCATGAGCTCGCCGACCGAACGCACGCGGCGGTTGCCGAGATTGTCGATATCGTCGATCTCACCCTTGCCGTCGCGCAGCTCCACCAGCGTCTTGACCACGGCCAGGATGTCTTCCTTGCGCAGCACGCGCACGGTGTCCTCGGCCTTGAGCTCGAGGCGCATGTTCATCTTGACGCGACCGACGGCCGACAGATCGTAACGCTCGCTGTCGAAGAACAGCGAGTTGAACATGGCTTCGGCGGTCTCGAGCGTCGGCGGCTCGCCCGGACGCATGACACGGTAGATGTCGAACAGCGCGTCCTGGCGGCTCTCGTTCTTGTCGACAGCCAGCGTGTTGCGGATATAGGCGCCGACATTGACGTGGTCGATGTCGAGGATCTGGATCTCATCCTCGCCGGTGCCGAGCAGCACCTTCAGCGTCTTGTCGTCGATCTCGTCGCCGGCTTCGAGGAAGATCTCGCCGGTGGCGTAGTTGACGATGTCCTCGGCCAGATAGTTGCCGAGCAGGTCCTCATCGGTCGCCTTGATGGCCTTGAGACCCTTCTCACCAAGCTGGCGGGCCTGGCGGGCGGTGATCTTCTTGCCGGCCTCGACGACGATCTCGCCGGTATCGGCATCGACCAGATCGCCGACGGCCTTGAGGCCACGGAACCGCTCGACGTTGAACGGAATGCGCCAATGGTCGCCGGAGCGCTTGTAGGTGATCTTGTTGTAGAAGGTCGACAGGATCTCTTCGCCGTCCATGCCGAGCGCCATCAACAGCGACGTCACCGGGATCTTGCGGCGACGGTCGATGCGGGCGTGCACGACGTCCTTCGAGTCGAACTCGATGTCGAGCCACGAGCCGCGATAGGGGATGACGCGCGCGGCGAACAGAAGCTTGCCCGACGAGTGCGACTTGCCCTTGTCATGGTCGAAGAAGACGCCCGGCGAACGGTGCATCTGCGAGACGATGACGCGCTCGGTGCCGTTGACGATGAAGGTGCCGTTCGACGTCATGAGCGGCATGTCGCCCATGTAGACGTCCTGCTCCTTTATGTCCTTGATCGACTTCGCGCCGGTATCCTCGTCGATATCGAACACGATGAGGCGCAGCGTCACCTTCAGCGGCGCTGCATAGGTCAGGTCGCGCTGACGGCACTCGTCAACGTCGAATTTCGGTGCCTCGAACTCATACTTCACGAACTCCAGCATCGAGGAGCCGGAAAAGTCGGAGATCGGGAAGACCGACTTGAAAACGGCCTGCAGCCCTTCGTCCGGACGGCCGCCCTTGGGCTCGTCCACCATCAGGAACTGGTCATAGGATGCCTTCTGAACCTCGATGAGGTTCGGCATCTCCGCAACTTCCGGGATCTTTCCGAAGAACTTGCGTACGCGTCTGCGGCCATTGAAAGTCTGGGTCTGGGCCATCGTCGCTCCTTAGCTCTGAACTCGGGACGAACCTCGCCGCGGCTCGCCTTGCACCAACGGGCCGCCTCGGCGGCTGCCCCTATCTGTTTTGCCGCCGCCCCCTTGCCAATCTCCTGGGCCAACTCTGGGGCCAATCGCTTGACGGGTACCGGCTAAAACGGGAGAAAACCCGTTTCCGGAAGGCCGCTTTTCGGCCCTCGGGAAAGAGGTTTTCAAACGCCTCGCGCAACGAAGCCTCCCTTCGTCAAGGGAGGGGGCGAACGGCGCGAGACCGTCCGCCCTCGCCTAGCAGGCTTACTTCAGCTCGACCTTGGCGCCAGCTGCTTCCAGCTGAGCCTTGAACTTGTCGGCGTCGGCCTTGGAAACGCCTTCCTTGACCGGCTTCGGAGCCGCTTCGACCAGGTCCTTGGCTTCCTTGAGGCCAAGACCGGTGATGGCGCGGACTTCCTTGATGACGTTGATCTTCTGGGCACCGGCGTCGGCGAGAACGACGTCGAATTCCGTCTTCTCTTCAGCCGGAGCAGCGGCAGCGGCACCAGCGCCGCCAGCAGCGGCAACCGCCACCGGAGCAGCGGCCGAAACGCCCCACTTCTCTTCCAGGAGCTTCGACAGCTCAGCCGCCTCGAGGACGGTCAGCTTCGAAAGGTCGTCTACGATCTTCGCGAGATCAGCCATTTTGATATTCCTTTAGTTGGTTCGAACGTGTGTTGTTGACAGCGAGGAACGGCCTCATGCCGCCTCGTCCTTCCGGGCGTAAGCGCCGATGACGCGCGCGACCGAAGCCGCGGGCGCATTGACGATCTGGGCGATCCGGGTTGCCGGCGTGGCGATCATGCCAACCAGCTTGGCGCGCAGCTCATCGAGCGACGGAAGTGTGGCGAGTGCCTTCACACCGTCGGCATTGAGCGAGGTCGTGCCCATCGCGCCACCGAGAATGACAAGCTTGTCATTTCCCTTGGCGAAATCGGACGTGACCTTCGGCGCCGCAACCGGATCCTCCGAATAAGCGACCAGCGTCTGTCCCTTGAACAGATCGACGATCGATGCGGAGTCCGTGCCCTGAAGAGCGATCTTGGCGAGACGGTTCTTCGCGACTTTGACGGTACCGCCGGCGGCGCGCATCTTCGACCGAAGGTCGTTCATTTGCGCCACGGTGATACCGGCGTAGTGGGCCACGACGACTGAACCCGCGTTCGAGAACGCTTCGTTCAGGCCCGTGACGAGTTCGCGCTTTTCCGCTCTGTCCACTGCCTATCTCCAGTTGACCCCTGCCCCATTTTCGAGGTCAGAAGTCGGGTTGCCTTTTGCCGGCCGGGCCATCCAAATCCTGGATCTCCCGAACGGCGCTCGAGGATCCTGCCCCCTTTTCGCCACACCGACGGCAAGCCGCGATGTGCTGACAAAAGGCAAACACGGTTCGAACCTTTCATTGGAGCTTGTCGCTCCTTTGTCGGGTCTTCACCCGTCTCATGCAGGCCCAGACGAATTAAGGCTTTGGGCCGCCTGCAATCTCGGACAGGATATCCGGAAACCTTTCGGCTTCCGGGTTACCGGGCCGCCGACGGATCGGCGGTCCGGAATTCTTCAGGATCGGCCAAAAGCCGATCGGACGACAATCACGACGCGGCGAGCGTCGCGATATCGAGCTTGAGGCCGGGGCCCATCGTCGAGGTGACCGACACCTTCTTGACGTAGTTGCCCTTGGCGCCCGAGGGCTTGGCCTTGTTCACTGCGTCGGCGAAGGCGCGGACGTTTTCTTCCAGCGCCTTGACGTCGAACGAGACCTTGCCGACGCCGGCCTGGACGATGCCGGCCTTCTCGACGCGGAACTCGACGGCGCCGCCCTTCGAAGCCTTGACGGCGGCCGCCACATCGGTGGTCACGGTGCCGACCTTCGGGTTCGGCATCATGCCGCGCGGGCCGAGCACCTTACCCAGACGACCGACCAGCGGCATCATGTCCGGCGTGGCGATGCAGCGGTCGAAATCGATCGTGCCCTTCTGGACGATCTCGACCAGGTCTTCCGCGCCAACGATATCGGCGCCGGCCGCCTTGGCTTCCTCGGCCTTGTCGCCGCGGGCGAACACGGCGACACGCACCGAGCGGCCGGTGCCGTTCGGCAGGTTGACCACGCCGCGGACCATCTGGTCGGCATGGCGGGGATCGACACCGAGATTCATCGAGATCTCGACGGTCTCGTCGAACTTCACCGAAGACCGGTCCTTGAGCAGCTGCAGCGCCTCGTTGAGGGCGTAAGCCTTGTTCGGATCGATGCCTTCGCGGCTCTTGGCAACACGCTTTGCAATCTTTGCCATGATCTTAGCCCACCACTTCCAGGCCCATCGAGCGGGCGGAGCCCTCGACCATGCGCATGGCCGCCTCGACGTCGTTTGCGTTCAGGTCCTTCATCTTCTGCTCGGCGATCTGGCGCACCTTGTCGCGGCTGATCGTGCCGACCTTGGTCTTGCCCGGCTCCTTGGAGCCCGACTTCAGGTTGGCGGCCTTCTTCAGGAAGTAGCTCACCGGCGGCGTCTTCATGACGAAGGTGAACGACTTGTCCTGGTAGTAGGTGATGACGACCGGGATCGGCGACCCCTTCTCGAGCTCCTGGGTCTGCGCGTTGAACGCCTTGCAGAATTCCATGATGTTGATGCCGCGCTGACCAAGCGCCGGGCCGATCGGGGGCGACGGCGTGGCCGAGCCCGCGGCAACCTGAAGCTTGAGCTGGCCTGCAACTTTCTTAGCCATCTCTATTCCTGCCTTTTCTCATGCCGGCCCCATTATCCGGGGACGCCGGCGGTTGCAGTCTGGTGGTGCGGTTCCGACGGCCGGCTATGCCGCCTTCGCCTCCCACCCGTTCATGCGGCGTTTTTCACACCGCCCCGACGCCCTTCGGGCGAGGGTATGCGGATCAGCCCTTTTCGACCTGTCCGAATTCCAGATCGACGGGCACGGCGCGCCCGAAGATCGAAACTTCCACCTTGAGGCGGGCCCGCTCCTCGTCCACTTCCTGGACGACGCCGTTGAACGACGCGAACGGACCGTCCGAAACGCGGACCGCCTCGCCGATCTCGAAGGTGACCGAGGGCTTCGGCCGCTCGACACCTTCCTGGACCTGGTTCAGGATGCGCTGCGCCTCGGTCTCAGTGATCGGCACGGGCTTGGAATCGCCCAGGAAGCCGGTGACCTTCGGTGTGTTCTTGACCAGCGAGAACACGGCGTCGGTCAGGTTGGCTTTCAAGAGCACATAGCCCGGGAAGAACTTGCGCTCGGCATCGACCTTGCGGCCACGGCGGATCTCGACGACCTTCTCGGTCGGCACCACGATCTGCTCGATCTCGCCGGACAGGCCCTTCTGCTTGGCCTTGTTCTCGATATCCTCGGCGACCTTCTTCTCGAAGTTCGAATAGGCGTGGACGATATACCACCGCGCAGTCATTTCACGACCTCTCCGTAAACCGCCGAATTAATGCCCGAGACCCAGGATCTTCTCGATCGCATAGCCCATCGCTATGTCGGCAGTGAAGAAAAAGAGCATCGCTATCACTGCGAACACCAGGACCATCACGGTCGAGATCATGGTTTCGCGCCGCGAAGGCCATGTCACCTTGGCCGTCTCCGCACGAACCTGCTGGAGAAAGGTGAAGGGATTAGTGGTTTTCGAAGCCATGTGCCGCCTGTTTTCAAGACCCGTTGGCCGGGCCTCCTGGATGATCCCGCTGGCCGGGACGTGCCGCCTGGGCTCCACACAGCGCCGAATCAGCGCCATCACTTCGCCCATGCAAATCAGACGCGTAAAGCCGGCTTCCCAGCTCCACGCGTCGCGTGTCTGTCTTGTCTACATAAAACCGATTCTTGGTCCACGCAAGTGGCAAGTCTCCGCTTTATGTCCAACGCCGCCTCGGAACCATCCAGTCGTCCCGTCCCGGCTATGCGGGGCTTATGCCCCAATTCCCGCCATATAGCAAGCCACCCGCCGATTTTCAACCGCGGACGCTCCGATTCGCCATTTGGTTAAATGGTGGCACGGGCAGCAGGGCTCGAACCTACGACCTGCGGTTTTGGAGACCGCCGCTCTACCAACTGAGCTATGCCCGTACATGCGCTTGTTCGGCGCAGGCGCTTCCTAAAAGCTTCCGGGCACTCTGTAAAGAGCAGTCCGACACCGTTTTGGAAGCTTTGCCAGAAATCTCGATTTCATTTCCGCCAGCGACGGCTCGTGCGCCCAAAACAGCGTGCCTAGGACTTCCCGGCTGGCGGCTTGTAGGGGCCGCCCGGCACGCCCCAGCCCCAGGCCGGCATCGGCTCGGTCTCGGGATCGCAGGTCTCGCCGAGATTCGAGTTCATCTTCGCCAGCCGCGATCCCCACTCGATATAGCCCATGAAGGCCGAGCGGAATTCGGGATCGTCGGGCAGGCCGATCTCATCCGCAGCGTCGGCAAGGAGATTGATCCAGCGGCGCCGCTGCTCCTCGGTCAGGTGCCTGCCGAGATGGTGCACGACCATCTCGCGATGGCCGCCGTGCTTCTCGCTGTAGGTCTTCGGTCCGCCGAAGACCTCGCCGATGAAGGCGGCGACATGCGCCGGATGATCCGGGGACATGGTCCTGAACACCGGCCCGACAACCGGATCCTCGGCCACATTGTCGTAGAAAGTCCGTGTCAGCCGGTTCAGCGCCTCGCTGCCGCCGGCCCATGCATACAAAGTCGGGACGTCCTGGCTCATCACCGATCCTCCAAGCTGCAAAAGGGAGGATAACGGCATCGCCCTGCCCGGCTCAACCTGCCTCTATGGCCAGGGCGGGTGGCTAAAGCTTGGCTGGCGCCTTTGCCTCGGCATCGGCGGCCGGAAGGACCCGGCAATTGTCAGGCCTGGATGCCGATCCGCAAATCGTGGCGCCGGTCAGCGCGTCCGCCGATTGCGGCCCGGTCGTCAGCCCGAATGTCTGCATCTCGCTCGGGCTGAGTTCCCTGTGGCTCGCATAGAGAACCGACTGCATGACCGGGAAAAGTCCGGGGCCGATCGCCATCTCGTCGAGATAGGCCTTGACCTTGTCCCCCATCCCCAGGGAGTGCAGGCTGAGATGGGCGGTCGAGCCGACGAGACGCCTGACGCCGCCCGCGACCATCACCGCACAGGCGGAGTCGCACACGCCGCCCGACTCCACCGTAAGGCCGCTATGGAGACCGTCCCTGGCCGAACAGCCGACGGCGCCAGGGTCGCAATCGAGGAAGTCGGTGCGGGCGACCGCGACATCCAGCTTGCGCTCGCGGATCAGGCGACCCGCGGCAAGCGCGCCCTGCACGTCGCCGCCCGGCGAGCTGATGACCACCGGCAGCCTGCGCCCGCCGGCATCATCGAGCAGTTGACGCAGCTTGTCGGGCGTGGCGGCGGTGATGATGCCTTCGGCTGAAATCCATTCCGGGCAGTCCGGATTGCAAAGCGGATTGCTGCCGCGAACCAAAGCGAAGCGCATCTCCTCGTCCCGGCTCGGCGGCGGGGGCGCTGCTTGCACCGGTTGCGGGGAAGCCGGCTTGGCCTCGACAGCCGCGACCGCGACCGGCTTGCCGTTCGCCGGGATCTCGCGGCAGTTCGCTGGCGCTGGCTGACGCTGGCAAATGGTTCGCTCGGTCAGCAAATCGAGCGAATCGAGGCTGGTGACGAGCTTCATCTCCAGCATGTCCTCGGGCTCGATCTGCCTGATGTCGCTCGCAGGCGTCGCCTTCATCACGCTGAGCACACCCTGTTCGACGCCCATCTCCTTCAAATAGGCCGAGAGCCGCTTCTCGACGGCCTTGCTCATCTCATAGGTCTTGTAGCTGCCGGCGTTCTTGCGGCTGACGATCCTGGTGCTGATGATCTTCTTCTTGCCGTTCACGATCCGATAGGTCGTGCGATAGAGCAGCTTCTCGCGCCTGTATGTGGTGGTGATCTGGTGGACGCCGAGATAGGCCCATTCGCCGACAACGCGGTGGATGCCGCCGGCAAACATCAGCGGACAGGCCGAATTGCACATCGCGCCGCTATCATGAGCGACGCCTGAATAGGGTTGGCCCTTGCCGTCATTGTCCCGACAGTTCTTCATCCCCGGCGAGCAACCGGAAAACTCCGTGATGCCGACCGCGATATCGAGCTTGTTCTTGCGGACCAAGCGACCAAGCTGGAGCGCGGCTTCGACATTGCCGCCGGGAGAATTGACCACGATAGGCAGCTGCCGCCCGCCGATCGTCTTCAGCAGGCGCTTGAACAGCGCCGGCGTGCCGGCGTCGATCGTCCCCTCGGCTGAAATCCATTCCGGGCAGTTCGGCTCACAGCCCGGCGCGCTGCTGCGCACGACGACAAAGCGCATGGTGGGACCGTAATCCGGCGGCTCTTCCTTGGCCGCGGCGCCGAATGCGGCCAGCGCCATGACCGCGGCCAATACCAGCCGGACCAGCCCTTGCCAGCACCGTATGGTCGTAAAGCGGAATATGGAAACCACGTCTGGCAAGCCCCTCGGGTACAACCCATACTAGTGGCGGGGACGATGCGCGCAACAGAATTGAGAGGTCCCGCCCAATACGCTTTGCAAAACAAAAGGGCGGCCCAAAGGCCGCCCTTTCCTTCTCGAACCGGCGACACAGCCGGATCGATTATTCCTTGATGGTGACGACGATGCCTGCACCGACGGTGCGGCCACCTTCACGGATGGCGAAGCGCAGCTTCTCTTCCATGGCGATCGGCACGATCAGCTCGACGTCGACGGTGATGTTGTCGCCAGGCATGACCATCTCGGTGCCGGCCGGCAGCGTCACGATGCCCGTCACGTCGGTCGTGCGGAAGTAGAACTGCGGACGGTAGTTGGTGAAGAACGGCGTGTGACGGCCGCCCTCGTCCTTGGTCAGGATGTAGGCTTCGGCCACGAACTTCTTGTGCGGCTTCACCGAACCCGGCTTGGCCAGAACCTGGCCGCGCTCGACGCCTTCACGGTCGACGCCGCGCAGCAGCGCGCCGATGTTGTCGCCGGCCTGGCCCTGGTCGAGCAGCTTGCGGAACATTTCCACGCCCGTGCAGGTCGTCTTGGTGGTCGGACGGATGCCGACGATCTCCAGTTCCTCGCCGACCTTGACCACGCCGCGCTCGACGCGACCGGTCACCACCGTGCCGCGGCCCGAGATCGAGAACACGTCCTCGATCGGCATCAGGAACGGCTTGTCCAGCGGACGAACCGGCGTCGGAATGTAGGCGTCGACCTGAGCCATCAGCTCGCGGATGGCGTCCTCGCCGATGGTCTTGTTGGAATCTTCCAACGCAGCCAGCGCCGAACCCTTGACGATCGGAATGTCGTCGCCGGGGAACTCGTTCTTCGACAGAAGCTCGCGAACCTCGAGCTCAACCAGCTCGAGCAGCTCGGCGTCGTCGACCTGGTCGACCTTGTTCAGGAACACAACGATCGAAGGCACGCCGACCTGGCGGGCAAGCAGGATGTGCTCGCGGGTCTGCGGCATCGGGCCGTCGGCGGCCGAAACAACCAGGATCGCGCCGTCCATCTGCGCGGCACCCGTGATCATGTTCTTCACATAGTCGGCGTGGCCGGGGCAGTCGACATGGGCATAGTGACGGTTGGCCGTCTCATACTCGACATGCGCCGTCGAGATCGTGATGCCGCGCGCCTTCTCTTCCGGCGCCGCGTCAATCTGGTCATAGCGCTTGTATTCGCCAAAATACTTCGTGATCGCCGCCGTCAACGACGTCTTGCCATGATCGACGTGACCGATCGTGCCAATGTTCACATGCGGCTTGGTGCGCTCGAATTTACCTTTTGCCATAGTCTCTTTCCTTGGACGGCCTTGACCTTCAGTTCAGTCGAATGCGGGGCGATTAGCGACAACGGCCGAAAAACACAAGTGCCTTGTGGCTGAGCGGATTTTCGCCCGACCCGAACCAATGGTCGATTTCAGTGGGATATGTCGCGGATATAGGGAGGCCGCATGCAAAATCAAAGGCTCCAGGCTGGCCCATTGCGGCGACGACACCGCTCTGATTTTGTTCGCCGGATGCAGTCCATTCCGGCAAATATCCGCGGCCCGTTGTTCATGATCGTCTCGACGGGGTCCTACCTCGTCAACGACACGATGATGAAGCTGGCGACCACCGGGCTGCCACCCTATGAAGTGCTCCTGCTGCGCGGCGCGGCCGCGACGCTGTGGGGCGTGCCGCTGCTTCTCATGCTGGGCTATGCCAAGCAGGTCCCGCTGCTTTTCGAGCGCAAGGTGCTGCGCCGGAACCTGTTCGAGCTTCTGGCGATCCTGTGCTACGTCGTCGCGTTGGCCAACATGCAGATCGCGGATTCGACGGCGCTCGGGCAGGTGACGCCGCTCATCGTGCTGGTCGGCTCCTCGATGCTGTTCGGCGAGAAGATCGGCGCCACGCGCATGGCGCTGGTCGGCCTTGGCTTTGTCGGGGCGCTCATGGTGGCCCAGCCGACCATGCAGGGCATTTCGGTCTATGCCCTGCTGGCGCTCGGCAATGCCGGTTTCGGCGCGGTGCGCGATCTTGCCGGCCGCAAGGTGGGCGCCGACGTGCCAGGTATGATCGTCGCGATCTCGGCCGTCGTCGTGGTGCTGGTCGGTTCAGGCGCGGCGCACCTTGTTTCCGAGCAATGGGTGATGCCGGAGGGCCGTCATCTGCTGCTGATCGCCGGAGCAGGCTTCTTCCTGATTTTCGGCCATTTCTTCATCTTCATGGCCTATCGGGTCGGGCCGACAAGCGCGGTCGCACCCTTCTACTACTGTTTCACCGTTTGGGCGGTCATCTCGGGACTGCTGGTGTTCGGGCAGTTCCCCAACGCGCTCGCCGTCTGCGGCATCCTTTTGGTGATGGCCAGTGGCCTTGTAATCGTCTCGCTCGACGAGAAAAAGCGCCGGCTGGCCTTGGTCGCCTGACGACGCAAGACCCATCGGCCGACCCGAACGGGTCGGCCTCCAGCGACGTACCGGATGTATGCTGCTTTAAAGCGACCGGTTGCCGGTGATCTGGTGATAAGCCCAAAGCACGACGATCGAGCCGATCACGGCCACGATAAGGCTCCAGATGTTGAGGCCGGTGACGCCCGCCGAGCCGAAGGCGCTGAAGATCACGCCACCGACGATGGCGCCGACGACGCCGAGCACGATGTCCATGATCATGCCCTGGCCGCTCTTGTTGACAACCTTGCTGCCGATGAAACCGGCGATAAGGCCCAGAATGATCCAGCTGATGATACCCATGGTTCCCTCCTAAATTTCCCCCCGCCCCAATCATTTTCATATGATTGTCAAAAGCTCAAGACAGCTTGAAATTCCACCCGTTTGCGCCATTCTGGCGCCGGGCGGACTTGGCTGGATAAGGAGATCCACTATGGGCCTTTTTGACAACGCCGTTCCAGGCGGCAATATCACCAAACCCCTGATGATCGCGCTCGGCGCGCTTTTGGTGGGCAAGATGCTGACCGGCAGAAGCCAAGATGCGGCCGCGCCGCAAGCGCCGGCGCCTGCCGGAACCGATACGTCCGCCGATGGTGGTCTGCTCGGCGGCCTCGGCGGTCTGCTCGACAAGCTGAAGGATGCCGGGCATGGGAACGTCGCCGATTCCTGGGTCGGCAGCGGCCAGAACCAGTCGATCAATCCGAGTGATCTCGGCTCGGCGCTCGGACCGGCGGTGATCCGCGAGATCGCGCAGCGCACCGGCATGAACGAACAGGAACTTCTGCAGCAACTCTCCACGGCGCTGCCCGGTGTCGTCGACAAGCTGACGCCCAACGGTCAAGTGCCGCAGAACCATCAGGTCGCCTCGGCCTTCAACAACAGCTAAGCGGCACGATGAAACGGAATGCGCTGCGCGCCCCGGCGCGCGGCGGTTTCGTACAAATGGCGGCAAGGCAAGAAATCTGGAGCGGGTAGCGGGAATCGAACCCGCATATTCAGCTTGGAAGGCTGCTGCTCTACCACTGAGCTATACCCGCCTTGCAGTCAGACATCGGATCGAACTCATACAACTGGTCCGATGTTTCGTTTCAGGGCATCCGGGCCGGCAGTGGTGGAGAGGGTTGGATTCGAACCAACGTAGGCTAAGCCAACGGATTTACAGTCCGTCCCCTTTAACCACTCGGGCACCTCTCCAGTCTGCCGCCGGAGCCATGCAACGAGGCATTCACGCCGATCCGAAGCCCGAGTAAGATCTTCTCCGAAATCAGCGAAGCGCCTTATGGCGGCAAGGCCGGTGGGTGTCAACCGGCGCGGCGAGGGTTTTTCGACGATGTTCGGCATTCATTTCCACAGCCCATATCCTTAGCCGGACGGGACGGCTATAGAAGCCGCCATGAGCGACGACAGAACCAACAAGCCGGGCACCCCGAAAGACACCCACTACGCCAAGCTTAGGCGCGCCCATCGCGACCAGAAGACGGGCGGCGCGCCGGCGTTCCGGCCGCGCCAGCCGGTGCCGCCGGGCGAGGCGCCCGCCGACGGGCTGGTGCGGCTTTATGGCCTGCACACGGTGCGGGCAGCACTCGACAATCCGCGACGCAGGATCAGGAAGATGCTGGTGACACGCAATGCCGCCGAGCGTCTGGCGATCGGCGATCTCGCCGCCCTGCCCTTCAAGGCCGAACTGGTCGAGCCGAAAGAGATCGACCGGATCACGGGTTCGGATGCGGTGCATCAGGGCGTGCTGATCGAGGCCGAGCCGCTCCAGCCGAAGCGTCTCGACGCGCTTGGCGACACCAGGCTGGTGCTGGTCCTCGACCAGGTGACGGACCCGCACAATGTCGGCGCGATCCTGCGTTCCGCGGTCGCTTTTAGCGCCGGCGCACTGATCACCACGGCCCGCCACAGCCCGCAGGAATCCGGCGTGCTGGCCAAATCCGCCTCAGGCGCGCTGGAATATATCGACCAGATCGAGGTGAAGAACCTCGCAGACGCGCTGGGGCAATTGCACGAGGCCGGCTTCCAGACCATCGGACTCGATTCCGAGGGGTCCGCCGAACTCGAAAAGACTTTTGACGGCGAGAAAATAGCGTTGGTGCTGGGCGCCGAGGGCAAGGGCCTGCGGCAGAAGACCCGTGAGACGGTGGCCGCGCTGGCGCGGCTCGATATGCCTGGCGCCATCCATTCGCTCAACGTCTCCAATGCGGCGGCGATCAGCCTCTATGCGGCAAACGCATTTTTGAAGCGCGGCTGAACGCGAAGCGGAAGCTGCCTATCGGAAGGAGAAACGGGCTCCGGCGATGATGCCGGAACCCGTTCTCTGACAGGAAAAGAGCAGGCGGCGTGGGAACGTTAAGCCGCCCGCCTTAACCTAAGCTGCCTTGCCTTTGGTTTCTACTGCTTCTGCGCCGACCTCATGCGCCGCCATCCGCTCCAGCGCCCTGACCAGCGCCGAGTGATCCTCCTTGGCTCCGCCATTGGCGGCGCAGGAGTTGAACAGTTGCTGCGTGGTCGAGGTGTTGGGAAGCGAAACGCCCAGCGCCTTCGCGCCTTCCAACGCCAGGTTGAGGTCCTTCTGGTGCAATTCGATGCGGAAGCCCGGGGCGAAAGTGCGCTTGACCATGCGCTCGCCATGCACTTCGAGGATGCGCGAAGCGGCGAGCCCGCCCATCAACGCCTGCCTGACCTTGGCTGGATCGGCGCCCGCCTTGGAGGCGAAGACGAGCGCTTCACCGACCGCCTCGATGGTGAGCGCCACGACGATCTGGTTGGCGACCTTGGTGGTCTGGCCGACGCCGTTCGGACCGACCAGCGTGATGTTCTTGCCCATCTTCTCGAACACCGGCTTGGCGCGCTCGAAGGCCTTTTCCTCGCCGCCTACCATGATGGTGAGCGATGCCGCCTTGGCGCCGACCTCACCACCCGACACCGGCGCGTCGAGGTAGTCGCAGCCGAGATCGTTGATCCTTTTCGCGAATTCCTTGGTGGCGATAGGCGAGATCGAGCTCATGTCGATGACGAGCTTGCCCTTGGCGAGACCGGCGGCGACACTTTTCTCGCCGAACAGCACGTCGGCAACCTGCGGCGTGTCGGGCACCATGGTGATGATGATGTCGGCAGCCTTTGCGACGGCATCGTGGCCGGTGACGGTTTTCAGCCCCTCGGCGACGAGGTCGGCCGGCGGCTTGGAACGATGGTCGCTGGCAACGACCTTGTAGCCGGCGTCGAGCAGATGCCCCGCCATCGGCGCGCCCATGATGCCGAGACCTATGAACCCGATGGTTTCCATTGTGCAGTCTCCTGAAAGTCTTGCTCGAGTAGATCAAAAAGGCTGGAGCTGCCCCTCATCCGCCTACCGGCACTTTCTCCCCGTGAAAACCGGGAGAAGGACAAGCTCCAGCGTCCGCGCCCCCTCTCCCGGTTCTTCACGGGGAGAGGGTAAGGGTGAGGGGCAGCGCCGAACGTTGGTGGAGATTTAAGCCGCCGCGCTGCCCTGCCCGGCGAATCCGCTGAACCAGCCGAGCCCTGCTTCCGTGCCGGCCTTCGGCTTGTACTCGGCGCCGATCCAGCCGGAATAGCCGAGGCGGTCGATATGGTCGTAGAGGAAGGGGTAGTTGATCTCGCCCGTCCCCGGCTCGTGACGACCGGGATTGTCCGCAAGCTGGATATGCGCGATGCGGCCGAGGTTCGCCTCGATGGTACGGGCGAGATCCCCCTCCATGATCTGCATGTGATAGATGTCGTATTGCAAATAGAGGTTCTTCGAGCCGATGCGATCGATCAGCGCCAGCGCCTGGTCGGAGTAGTTCAGGAAGAAGCCCGGAATGTCGCGCGTGTTGATCGGCTCGATCAGCAATTTGATGCCGGCCTGCTCCAGTTTCTCGGCCGCGAAGGCGAGGTTTTCGGCAAAGACGTTTTCCAGCACGGTGCGGTCGGTGCCCTGCGGGGCGATGCCCGCCAGGCAATTGACCTGCTCGCAGCCCAAAGCATGGGCGTAGGTGATGGCCTTGGCGACGCCCTGGCGGAATTCCGGGATGCGCTCGGGCAGCACGGCGATGCCACGCTCGCCCTTGCCCCAGTCACCCGCCGGCAGGTTGAAGAGGACCTGCGCCAGGCCGTTCTTCTTCAGGCGCGCGGCGACGACATCCGGCGCATGGTCGTACGGCCCGATATATTCGACGCCCTTGAAGCCGGCGCGGGCGGCGGCATCGAAGCGGTCGAGGAACTCATGCTCGCCGAAGAGCATCGACAGATTGGCTGAAAAACGCGGCATTCTTCGTCTCCTTCTTCCGCCAGGTCTCAATCGAGCATCACGATTGCAGTGGGCGCGTCTTCGTGGCTCTCGGCAAGGTCCTCGAATTCGGTGATCTTGTCGATTTCCGTGCCCATGGAGATGTTGGTGACCCGCTCGAGGATGAATTCGAGCACGACCGGAACCTGGTATTCCTTCATCAGCCGCTGCGCCTCCTTGAACGCGCTGGCGAATTCCTCGGGCTTGCGCACGCGGACCGCCTTGCAGCCCATCGCCTCGGCGACCGCGACATGGTCGACGCCGTAGCCGGCCTCGGGGTCGTTGGCGCGGTTGACGTTCTCGAAGGCGAGGCTCACCTCGTAGTCCATCGAAAAGCCGCGCTGCGCCTGGCGGATCAGGCCGAGATAGGCGTTGTTCACGACGACGTGGATGTAAGGCAATTTGTGCTGCGCGCCGACCGCCAGTTCCTCGATCATGAACTGGAAATCATAATCGCCGGAAAGCGCGACGATAGCCCGGTCCGGATCGGCGGCGCGGACGCCGAGTGCCGCCGGCAGCGTCCAGCCGAGCGGGCCGGCCTGGCCGCAATTGATCCAGTTGCGCGGCTTGTAGACATGCAGGAACTGCGCGCCGGCGATCTGCGACAGGCCGATCGTGGTGACATAGGTGGTGTCGCGGCCGAATGCCTTGTTCATCTCCTCGTAGACGCGCTGCGGCTTCAGCGGCACCTGTTCGAAATGCGTCTTGCGCTTCATCGTCTTCTTGCGCTGCTGGCATTCCTTCGCCCAACCCGACCAGTCGCGCAGCTTGCCGGCCGTCTTCCACTCGGTGGCGACGTCGAGCAGTATCTTCAGCGCGGCGCCAGCATCCGAGACGACGCCGAGGTCCGGCGCGAAGACGCGGCCGATCTGCGTCGGCTCTATATCGACATGGATGAACTTCTTGCCCTTCGTGTAGACATCGACGGAACCGGTGTGGCGGTTGGCCCAGCGGTTGCCGATGCCGAAGACGAAGTCGGCGGCAAGCATCGTCGCGTTGCCGTAGCGGTGCGAGGTCTGCAGGCCGCACATGCCGGCCATCAGCCGATGGTCGTCGGGGATCGTGCCCCAGCCCATCAGGGTCGGGATGACCGGCACGCCGGTGACTTCGGCGAACTCGATCAGCAGATCGGAGGCATCTGCATTGATGATGCCGCCGCCGGCGACGATCAGCGGCTTTTCCGCCTGGTTGAGCATCGCCAGCGCCTTTTCGGCCTGGGCGCGCGACATCGCCGGCTTGAACACGGCAAGCGGCTCATAGGCGTCGATGTCGAATTCGATTTCGGCGAGCTGCACGTCGAGCGGCAGGTCGACCAGCACCGGGCCTGGCCGCGAGGAACGCATCAGGTGGAAAGCCTTCTGAAGCGCCATCGGAACCAGATAGGGCTCCATGACGGTGACGGCCCATTTGGCGACGGGTGCCGCGATCGAGGCAATGTCGACCGCCTGGAAGTCCTCCTTGTTGAGGCGCGCGCGGGGAGCCTGGCCGGTTATACAGAGGATCGGGATGGAATCCGCCGAAGCCGAGTAGAGGCCGGTGATCATATCGGTGCCGGCCGGACCGGAGGTGCCGATGCAAAGCCCGATATTGCCGGCCTTGGCCCGTGTGTAGCCTTCGGCCATATGCGAGGCGCCCTCGACATGGCGGGCAAGCACGTGGCGGATGGTGCCGCGCGCCTTCAGCGCCGAATAGAGCGGATTGATCGCCGCGCCAGGCACGCCGAAGGCATTGGTGATGCCTTCCTTTTCGAGAACGAGAACCGCTGCATCGACAGCGCGCATCCTGGCCATGGCAAAGCCTCCACTTCATTGGTTGGCTTGACAATGCCAGCGAGCTTTCGATTTTTCAATTTTTTCAAAATATTTTTTCATTTCCAGGAAATGGCTCTTATCGACTGATTCCACTTCACTTTTCGTTTTCCAGAAAATCCGGCGCGACAATTGATGAAAAACTTTTTCATTGCATCTAACGTCAAATCGGCGAGAATGGTGGGCATGGAAACGACAGAAAAACGCCAGCGCGGCCGGCCGCGCGCCTTCAATGGCCCGTCGGAGGCGGCATCGGTGCAATCGCTCGACCGGGCACTGCGGATCCTCGCGATTGTCGCCGAGGCCAGCGGCCTCTCGCTCAGCGAAATCGCGGCGCAAAGCGGCATTGCCGCCTCCACGGCCTATCGCATGCTGACGACGCTCGAAAACCACGGCATGGTCGAATTCGATACGACCGACCAGCTCTGGTCGGTCGGCGTCGAGACCTACCGCATGGGAGCGGCCTTCCTGCGCCGGCGCAAGCTCGTCGACCGCGCCCGCATCGTCATGCAGGAACTGATGGAGAAGACCGGCGAGACCGCCAATCTGGGCGTCGCCGAGGACGATTGCGTCGTCTTCGTCAGCCAGGTCGAGACACACCAGGCGATCCGCGCCTTCTTCCGACCGGGCACGCGCAGCCCCTTCCATGCTTCCGGCATCGGCAAGGCCGTGCTCGCGCATCTCGAGCCGGAGCGGGTCGCGGCGATCCTGCGCAAGGCCGGCCTGCAGCGCTATACCGACAGGACGCTCTCCGACATCTCGGCGCTGGCGCATGACCTGGCGACCATCAAGCGTCGCGGCTGGTCGCTGGACGACGAGGAGCGCCACCCCGGCATGCGCTGCGTGGCCGCCGCCATCTTCAACGAGTATGGCGAGCCGATCGGCGGCGTTTCGGTCTCCGGCCCGACGGTGCGGGTCACGCCCGAGCGGCTGGCTGAGATCGGCCCGCTGGTGCGCGACGCCGCGATCGCGGTCACCAAGATGATCGGCGGCGTGGTGGCCGGCTGATCAGGACGCGCCGGGCAGCGCGCTGTTGGTCGAAATGTCGAGGAAGTCGAGCAGAAGCGCACCTCCGACGCCGCAGGCCGTGAAAATGAGGCCGGCGATGAAGATGCGGTTGGCGCGCTCATAGATGCGCCGCTGCAGCGACTTGATGTCGAGCAGCAGGGCGAGCGCCCGCATCTGCAGCGCGATCCCGACAAGGATCGGCAGGACGGCGACGAGATGATAGGCCCGCCACGGAATGGGGTTGGCCGCCCAATGGGTGATGAAGCCCAGCGAAAACGCCACCAGGATACCGACGGTGGTCACGCTGCCGTTTCGGAAGGTCGTCTCGACCACGTCCTCTTTTGGGTCCTGCTCGTCCAAGCCACCCTCCCCGCGTGTTGCGGTCCAGACTAGACGCTCGCCAAATCGCTGTACACCTTCGCGTGCACGGATCCGACCGCCTTGCGGGAGCGTTCGAATGCGTGCGAAAGGGCGCGGATGCGGAAAATAGTCCAGCTTTTGTCGGCCGTTTCACTTTGCGGGTGCGTGTCTACGACACCGCCGCCCGCAGAACCGACCAGCAGCCAACGCGCCGATCCCCTGCCGATCTCGCTTGCCCTGGAGGAGATCATCACCGTCGGCGTCCGCCAGCATTTGAAAAACCCCATCGCCGCGAAGTTCGGACCGATGCAGGCCGGCGAGCGCACGTTGAACGGCCGGCGCGAGATCGTGGTGTGCGGTTCCGTCGACGACAAGGGCACGTCCAGCCGCAACGAACCCTTCATCGGCAAGATCTACCCCGATGCCGGAAACAGCTTCGAACTGGTCGCGATAGACGACGCTTCGGTTGGCGGCGCCTGCGAGATCGCAGGATTGTCAGTACCCGGCTCCAAACCCGGTCTTTAGAGCGGCGACCTTGGAGCGACCGCACGCTTCCGGCCATTCCGGAATCCGCTGATCCCCAACGCAAGAAAAGGGGCTGCGCACAGCCCCTCTTTCCTGCCGTTGGTCCGCCTGTCTAGAGGCGGCAATAGTGCTCGTAGCCGTCATAGCCGATGTAGGTGTTCGAACCCGGATCGTAGCTGGGGTAGCGGGCCATGCAACGGCGGACGTGCCAGGAACCATCATAGCCATCGTCTTCGACATAGACGGTGCGGGGCTGCTGCTGGGCGAGAAGGCTGCCGAGGACGAAGCCGCCGACGCCCGCGGCGATGCCGATGCCGAGGCCATTGTGGTGGTGATGCAGCGGATGAGCCGCCGAAGGCTGAACGGTGCCGGCCAGCATGGTGGCTGCGACGGTGGTGGCGATGAGGCCGGAAACGATGGTGCGCTTGAACATGACGATCTCCTGGTTTCGTTGGAGAGGCGAACCATCCGCCTCTTGATCATGGGTCGTCGAGGCTCGGAAAAAGGTTCGAAGTTTTTTCTGATTTTTTGCAGGAGGAACGGGAGGCTTCTCAGCTAGCCGGGCCATGGCCAGTTGAACGACAAATGCAAAGGGCGGCCGAGGCCGCCCTTCTTCTCCGGTCGCATCGTCGGACTACGTTCAATAGAGGATGATGTGGTGATGATGGTGGTGGTGATAATGCCACCAGTAGACTGGATAATCCGGGTAATCCGGATAGTCCGCATATTCCTCGTAGTAGTGGTGATGATGGTGGTGATGGTGCATGCCGTGGGCCGACGAAGACTGGACCGTTAAGGCCAGAGCGCCGGTGGCAAGCAGGATTGCTGCCAGGCTGGTGGTGAGTGTGCGCTTCGACATCATGATCTCCTGATCGTTGATCGAGGCGACCATTCGCCTCTGGAGATCAGTCGATGAAGCGCGGCAAAAGGTTCGAAAGGCCCAAGCGAATATCAGAACTCAGCAATGGCGGTGAGCTTCCTATTCGCTGCTCACCCCATCCCCGTGACATGGCGCAGCCAGAACGCCAGCACAATGAAGCCGACAAAGGTGGCGACTCCGGTCCAGTCGATGTTGGCCTTCTTCAGATCGCTGATGGCTTTCATCAGCAGAAGCCAGGTCACGACGATGAGCGGCAGGATGATGACGAATCTGATCATGCGGCACCCCGTTCGATACGATTGCACCTGACTGGATGTAGGAAGCGCGGCGCTGGATTTCAGCATGCCGGCTAAGCCACACCTGCATTAGCAACCCAAAACAGAGTTTTGTCTTTACTGGCGTCCGAAATGTGCTACCGGAGCGCCGTGCCCTTGTAGCTCAGCTGGTAGAGCAGCGGTTTTGTAATTCGCTGGATCAATCGGCTAAGGTGCTGAAAAGCTGAAATGTTTTTCAAAACCGGGTTTCAGGGGTATGCGTACGGGTAAATGTGCCGCCTTAGCTCAGCTGGTAGAGCAGTAGTTTTGTAAACTATTGGTCGGGGGTTCGAGTCCCTCAGGCGGCACCAAAACTCGCTTGCCCTATCTGGGCGCGGATCGAGGCTACTAGTTCCTCCACTTTGGACGCTTTCACGCAATAGCCAAGATGGATCGTCACGTCAGTTCGGGCGATTTCAGAGCTGGTAGGCACCGGGGCGGGAACGATCTTTCCCTCTGCGGTCATCATCGGTCCAGAATGTAAAACACCCAGGAAAAAGAATTGCGGCTCAGCCAGCATTGAGAAATTGCCGTTTCCATCCGGCAAAACGGTCTCGAACAATGCAAACACCGGCGATCCGGATGATCCCCCGAAAGCTGCGATATCGACGACAAAATTCGGACCGCCACGATAGTCACTTGCGTATCTTGTCGCGAGAATGCCCCTGCGAACAACGGGAAGATTGTTCGCATCGTCCATGATCCCATTGGGAAAACCGACCATTACAACGCTTGTGGCGGCGTGAAGAATTGCTTGCACCGGCTCCGGGGGGAAGTTCTTTTGGTTCAGCAACAGGTTGAAAATCTTCGTGCCGCTGTTCCTTACCGCCTCCACAATGGGGACAAACGGAACGGCAGCTAAATCAACGCGGGGATCGGGATGTTCGAATATCGGGAGCTTCCCGGTTTCAATCCTGACAGGGTGGGCCGGCCCAAACGTCCGGTTTCCTTGATCGTCTGAAACGGCAAGATCGAAATCGATCCATGTCTTACCGCAGAGAACATGCTTGTTCGATACGATCAGGGGAACGTTTCCGGTCCCCACTTCAAAGTTATAGAAAAAGCCCGTGCCGAAATGGACCTTATTTTGACTGACAGGGTCGCCGGCTCGGATGCGGACAACGGTGTAGGGCAGTGCCGCAATTCCAGTTGTTTGGGTTGGATCGGCCATGGTTTTCCCCTGCTCCTACTCAATGCGGATTCAGGTGGTGGTTCGCGAACTTTCTTTCCAGAACGTCGCTGTGGAAAACCTCATTGCATGTTGCCGGCGTTCGTTGCAATGCATTCGCCGGCCGCTCCTGCAGTCGTTTGCGGTCGGCTTCGTTCGTGTAGATTTCGGCTGTTGCGAGATTGTTCCGTGTGTACATGCCGCATAGCTCATCAGCCCGCCGCGCCGTTGTCTGCGGCGATGGTTGCGCCCGCAACCTCGTTGATTTTTGCTCAAAGACCGGTGATATCTTCGCGGCTTCTTTGCATCGGACGAAATCCAATATGTGGAAACTTATTATCCTTCCCGCCCTACCGTTTTTGTTGTCCTCTTGCGATCAAAGTAGCGGGAGCTCTGACCTTGCCGATCAGCCCGACCAATGGATAAATTCGGTCGCTTTGCAAAGCGATAGCAAAGCAACACATGTTGGAAAAACGTCTCTCATTGGCTCAACGACAGCTAAGATTCTATCCGGCCTGACATCTGTTGCAGTCGGAGACGAAATTGACGGCATACGCATCGGCGCGATCAAATGCACCTTCTTTACAAAGGATGCGTCTTATTCGGGCGAGCAGTTTATGTGGCGCGGTAAGTGGGGCTGCCTAGCCGGGCGAAGCCAGAATGAGGTTGAAAATGCGGTGCAAGAAGATGGAACCAAGCTGTATGACTTAATCCATGTAGCCCCCGTGACGTTGTCGTTGTAGTGGAGAGCTATTGCTGTTTTAAGTCCTTGAAGGCGTCTGTCCAGACGGTCGAATAGTTATCTTGAAGCCCTTTCACGATTGCGTTGAGCTTTGGGTCAGCCACGGAATCCCAGGCCATTTTTGCGTTTGGCATGGTTTGAATTATGCTCGTGAATTTCCTCGTAATGTCTCTGCCTTCGGCCGACGAAAGTGGAACGTCCGCGCAAGCGGCCAAGGTCTGAAGTGCCCAATTTCGTAGATCGTCCGTGGACGATTTGTCGTTGATCACCGTTAGTGCCAACTTAGCCATTTCGACGCGATTAGCCGCCTTGGCCGCATCAACCTCGGCCTTCGCTGCTTCCTTTGCGGCTTGGATCGCAGCGTCTGCTTGTGTTTTCGCCACGTCTACCGCGCTTGTCGCAGCGTAGTGCGCGGTGAAATAGGACCCGATCAAGGCCAACACCGCCGAGCCAATCGTAACCGCCCAATGCGGTCCACTGCCGTCCGCCATAGCCGCCCGCCTTCGAGTTGCACCCGGACAAAGACCGCCATTTCGGTCGATCTTGCATGTTCGCTAAATCAATACGACCAGCTAGATGGCATCGCCAGTCTTATTTTTTCAATCGATACCAACGCCATCTAAGCGGACGCGCGCCGACCCGATCCACCCGTACGATTACCCCTGCTCTGCACTGCTGCACCGACGGCAATGTTTGCAGTTGAATTTGTTGTAATTCGCCGCTGGCTTGGCCGAGCTAGCGCCTGTTTGAATGTTTGCTGCTCTGTACGCCGAAGGGCTTCACGGAGGCGCGGCCGAGCCCTTCTTCAGAGCCGTCAGGCGTGTGAGCAGCGAACTGTACTGATAGACGGCCTTCAGAAGCTCTTTCGCAAGCTCAATCGCAAGCTCTGCCTCTTCCTCTCCGATCTTGTCGTAATCCTTCGCTTCAATGTGAGCAGCATCATTTCCCAGAATCCGCAGCTCGTCCGCTGCGTTTAGCAATTCGGTCGGAATAATCGCCACCGCACTCAATGCGGCTACTCTGGCCTTTAGGTTCGGCCCAAATGCCTTTTTGTCCTCGCACAATTCCTCGAGAGTTCGGCGTACCATGAGCGCGGATGCCCGGTAACAGCCGGACGCATGGCATTTAACGGCCTCTTCCAGCGATGCCAGAATACGCGGCGGCAGATTGCTGGCGTCGAAATCGATCACTTCAGGCGGAAAAGTCACTGCCCCTTCGCCCGACGACTGTCGGGCAACAAACAGCACGGAATTGCAGGCAGTGTTTGGACAAACCCGAATTCCAAACGTCGTTATGCCAATCGGCACACGTCGTCCGTCTGCTTGCTTTTCGACCACTGCGCTACTTACGTCGTTTAGGCCAACGTTGGAAAAACTCCCAACGTGCCGGCAAGCTGGACATCTGACGTTGATCGACGGCGGATCAGAAAGGGTGAAATGCCCGGTGGTCCTCAAATACAAGAATGCATCCTCCAACGACAATTCCATTCGCGCACTACTACGTGGCGGGGATTTCGCAAAAGAAGCTATTTATGTTGTGCGCAGTCAATCTGAATGTGCCGATTCGCGGCAACCTGATGCGTCGCTCACCCGTGCAACGATTTTTGCCGTGATCCGGACAGCGCATCGAGTCGCTGTTGAAGATGCCCATTGAGCACGATCATTTCCTTTAGCGCCTTCACGGGGTCGCCATCGTGAAGCGCAATGAATTTGTCGGCAGTGGCTTGCAAAGCAGCTTCTTGCCGACTGTCGAGCCTAACAATGCGGTCCATTTCCGTCACCCGTTAGTGTTGCGGTCGGTGTTGCGCGGCTGAAGTGATGTATATGTCTGTTTGTTCGCGCATTGCGTCCGACAGCGATAGCGCCATCTTCTGGTCATCGGGATAAATAGCTGACACCCAAACTGCGGTAAGCTCGCAAATTGCCTGCTTTTGGCTGACATCAGACAGGGCACTCAACAGCTTGATGATCTTCTCGACTTTGCGGTGGATTGCGGGGCGCTCGCGCTCCACCGTCGCTTTCACGTCGAGGTAGTCGGGGGAATTCAAATCGTTTGGGATCATCGGAACGCTCCAATTTGCCCTAGTGAACAAAATGGGAACAAAATTGTCAAGGTCGAATTGACTCGGCAAGGAATAGGTTCCTATTTCATCGCCATGCCCGAGCAACCACCGAAGCGCCGAACAACTATCTGGTTCCTCAGTTCCGCCGTCCAGAACGGGCAATTGGTGTGGGTTGATTGCGGGTATTGCCATGATCGCTACGGCCGGCGCTATTACGATCCCGGCGACCTCATAAAGGTCTTTGGCGATGTCGATGTGAGCCGCCTTAGCCGCGCGATGAAATGCGAGCGGTGCGGCCGAAACGACAACATCGAATGCGATGTCATTGTGCCTGTCGCAGCCGAGCGCGAGCGGATAGCCGTGCGCCGATTGGTTAAGATAGAGGTTCGGAAACGTCCCGTCTGGCGCGACGGCTAGAACAGCGACCCTTGGGCCGGTGGCTGTTGCGGGAACTTGATTTGTGTCGCCGGCTTCTCAACGATCACCAAGGCATCATCCGGTGCGGTCCGCTGTAGGTGCCGCGCTTCGGACCACGGCGCGGTTAGCCACGTCTCGACCTCATCCCGCGTGGTCAATATTACCGGCATTGCCTTTTCATGGATCGGTGCAACGAGCGCGTTCGGCTTGGTCGTCATGAAGCCGTAAAGCTCGAAATCTCCCGGCCCGTCCTTGACCCGGCGAACGCCATGCCAGGGCGTCCACATGCCGGCAAAGAAGAACAACGGTCGTTCCTCGCTCCGAGCGAACCAATAGTTCCGTTGAATGCCCGTCTCAGGGTCTTTGTCGTTCGGTGATGGGCTAGGTTCCGCGAAGCTGGTCACGGGAACGACGCAACGATTTTCCACGCCAACGTATTGCTGCCAGTGCGCATATTGCGGGTTGCGAATGTTGGTCGTGCCATAGTCGGCTTTGCCCTTCACTCGCTCTATCGGAGTTGGCATTCCCCAAAGCAGTTTCGCTAGCTCGCGCTGATCGTCTGCCGCATTGCGCACAACCGGTCCCGGCATGTTGGGGTAAACATCAAGTGATGGTTCGAGGTTGCCCATGATATCGCGCAAAGCGCGGGTCCATTCGCGGATGGCGTCTTGGCTGGTTGTGATGTTGTAAAGATTGCACATGCCGGCAAATGTGCATCAACGCATCGCATGGCGTCCAGTGGGCGAAGAGTTTACCCTCGCGCATCCCCCTGCCCGCGCCGCCTGCGGTGCCGGCACCATCGAATCGTTGAATTCGCTGCGGTTTGTCGTCGGCTAGACCGCGCTGGCGTCTGTTCGGGTATTTGATGCTCTTGTTACTGATCCGGTTTTGGTGCTGCTGATGCTGCATACGTTGCGGCCAACTCCGCAAAGCCTTCGGGATCGGACGCTTTGGCTCTTTCGATAAAATACAACTCCTCGCCGCCCGGCGGTCGCTTCAAAGCCGGCGCGCAAACAACCTGCCCGGCCGCTACCAGCATTTCTTTGAAGTACATCGAACCGGGGAAGTAGCCGAACATCGCGTTGCCAAATGCCTTCACCGATGCATTTGGCATCTGACCGTGCAACCACGCTGCAAACGTGGTCATGTCGGCCGCGTCGAGATAAAGCGTTGACCTATCGCCGTAAACGTCACGGTCGGCAATGTGGACGTGCGTGCGCCCCGTGGTGGCGTCCAAATTGTCTGCATGGATCGCGTGGGGGTTAATGTCGCCGGTTGCCTTCTCGATCTTAACAATCCGACCGTCCACAATCGCTATGTGGAGCTTCGCGGACTCGACGTAAACAATCTGCGCGGTCATTGCGGGTTGCCCTTGCCTATTGTGATCGGTTCGTCCGGCTCGATCTCTCCAAACGGGTCAAACACCAATGCGAGCCTACATGACCTAGGCAAAGCCGCCGATTTGCCGTTGAGATTCGAGAGTTGGACCACCTGACCATCCTTGATCTCAATGAACATTGTCGCATCGTCCAAGTAGTGAATTGAAGCTGTATCGGGTCTCATTTTCGGTGTTCCTTTGCGGATTAAACCGTGTAGCGAGTTACGTTGTAGTCCCTATTCTTTGCCCACATCACAATCCGGTCGGTCTTGATCGCCATTATCTGTCCGTGCCTGACCGGAATTGGGAAAGAGTTGTAAGATTGCATGTAATAAAGCCGGTCCATGTCCCAACCGAAGATCGATGCGGCGTTGTGATCGTCCACGAATTTCCAATGCGGTATTGCGACCGTCTCACGCTGCATTGTCATCACCTCTCGATCATTCGCCGGTACATTTCGGCCGCTTCTTCATCGCTGACATTTCCGGGCAAGCTGGTGACCTTCTTGCGCTGATCGTCGTCGGCATCCTTGAACGTGGCGTCGAGAGTTCTCGCCTTCTCAATGGAAGTCATCAGGTTGCGTAGTTCGGCGCTGTTGATCTCGCCTTGTTCGTACGCTGTGATCGGATCACCGTTCGCGATCTCGGCGGGGATGCCGCCAGTCGGAACAAGCATCTTCACTAACACTGTCAGCAATTGTGTATCGCCTGCCAACGCAGCGGTGATTGCGGTTTGAATGATCGCATCGCTGTTGCTGCTCAAATGCTCCAAGGCTCTGCGTCGGTGTGAAAGCGCACCACGACGCCCGCCAAGCTTGTTGTTTGGCAAAAAACGACCGGTCTTTTGGTCCTTACCGTCCATTCACAATTCCGTTTCTCAATCGGTCCCAAACGGTAATTAGCGGCCGGTCAGACAAACACCGTTTTGCAGCCGCGCCCGTTCAGCCAAGCCGCTACGTCTGCCGTTCGGGTGAATGTGCGCCGACCGCCGCCGTGTCGTCGCGGTGATGGTCGAGGCAGTCCGTATTTTGCGCGCCACAAAGTCAGTAGCGCCCGCGACTTACCGCCTAACGCCGTGGCCAGAGCGCGATTGTCGATCTCCGAGACGGCCGGAAGGTAAACGACGGCTGGCAACTGCGGGCCGGTCGGGATCACGCGGTAAGCTCCGTCCAGAGCTTTCGGGCGTCCTGTCCACTGGCTTCCGCTGCAATGCCGACGATACCAGCTAGTGCGGCAGCTTCGTTGCGCAACATTTCCTGTTCGCCGTCCAGCGCAGCCATACGCGCCTTTCCGTCTGCGAAAGCTGCATCTTCGTTGATGGTGCCAGGCAGCGGCTCCTCAAGGGTACTAGGCGATGCATGATCGGCGCGAAGTCCGATCAGTTCGACCGCCGCGTTGGCACGGTGCCGCTCGCGCGCCGTGGCAACAGTCCGCTCATCCAATCCGAGCGTTTCGATATCACCGTGCCGTAAAAGTGCGCTTGATTGGGCATAAGATAGATTGGCGGCAGTGACGGCCCGATCCGCTGGGGACATGGACCGAACGCGCTGGCGAAATTCGGCTTCATACGCCGGATCGGTCAAAGGTGCCGGTGCCGTGAACGCAGCATTGCGCTTGTTGAGATCGCGTTGCGCGTCTTTGAGATCGCGGTGCAACAGCCGAAACCGACTATGCAGCCCGTCAACGACTTGTTTCATCTCGGGCTGTCGATGTTCTTCGGTAAATTTGTCTTCAACCTTTTCAGCGTTTGCTTTCAGAAAGTCGCTTGCTTCAACGAGCCTAGTTTCATGCTTTCCGCCAGACGGAACAAAGGCGCTATTGCCCGCAGTAGTCCGCAAGAGCGTTCCGCGCCCCGCGACGGTAGTCTTATTTATCTTCATGTCCGTACCTCCAAATCACTATAACCTAGTCCTGTGCCTTATATATTTGTTATTGTAAAGCACCGCTTTACGTGAACATTACATTTTATTCACAGCATTTAATTCACTATCGATCACGGCGAACATCAATCGCAACATTACTTTCAATATTACTTTTGACGACCGCGACGACGACCATCGCAAACGACCGCGAGCGTTGAGCAGCAAATCAACGAACCGAAGCCGCATCCGGTTGGCACGATGCCAAGTCGCAATGAATTCAAGGATTTATTCGCAGCGATTGGACGTGGGATGGGTGCGGGGTATCCGGTCGGGGAAATTGCAGCAATTAGCAGCCGTCACCAGCGTCACCGGCACGGCGGTCTTTACTGGTGACAGAAAACCCGTTGATTTGTACGGGTTGTCATCGCTGTCACCAGTGTCACCACTAAAATTGCTTAAGAGTGATAGAAAAACATATACACCCCATTACGGAAAACGGGGTAATATAGGGAAGTCACCGGTTCAAAGCGGTGACGGTGGTGACAATCCCGTCCCAACGGTAAATTAGCGGCAATTGTAGATTGAACCTGAAACGGCGCGACATTCCGGGTGTCATTTTTACTGCCGCCTTATTGTTGGGCGTTGCGGCTCTGGCATTGTGGCGCGGACAGCAAACGGGCGTCCATTTTACCGACCCCAATTGGCGTTGCGTGAATGGTCCAAAAGGCATGGTTTGCGACCATCAGCCGAGAAATTGACGGTTATTCCCGCACATACTGCCAAGTGCGATGCTCGCCGTTGCGGACCTGTTTGCGGGTATATCCGGCCTGCTTCAAACAATTGACAATGCGCTTGTTGATGGCCGCGTTATGGCGTTCAAAAGGGATGCCGAGAATGGTGGAAATGTGCTCAACGGTCGTTGGCATTCCACCCAACACGTTGACGAACGATCCTATTCGCCCTTCCCACGGATCGACTTCGCGGCGCTGGTCCTGCTCGATTTCGGCTAGCTTCGTCTCATCGCCTTGGAGCCACCAGCTTTCACCGCTGCGGTAGCGCGTGAGCGCTTCGGCCCATAGCTGGTCGCGGTCCCGCCGAATTGACTGAACGTCGATCACGCCGCAGGCTATGGGCCAGTAGCGCCGATTTCCACTTTGGTCTTTGAGGTAATGCTCATCGTTCGTCGTTGCGATGAACACGCACTGGCGCGGATGATCGGCCGCATCACGGTCATAAGGCGCGCGATATCGGTCAACCCGTCTTGCGATCCAAGCCTTAGTCGTCTCAACGTCGGATCGTTTGACGGCCGACATCTCGCCAATCTCGGTGAACCACTTCCCTGCAAGTTGTATGGCCGCATCGGCCAATTTGTGCAAATCCGGCAGTGCATCATTGAACCATTGCTCGCCGGCAAGAGCGGCAATGGCGGTCGATTTCATCGTGCCTTGTGAGCCTTCTAAGATGATGACGTTATCCATCTTGCATCCGGGTTGCATGATGCGAGCGACCGCACCCACCATAAATTTCGTCCAGATGATGCGCGCATATGGCGTGTCCGACGCGTTGAAATATCGCGATGCAAGTTGCGGCAAACGTTCGACGCCATCCCATTGCAAGGCGACGAGATAATCGCGAACTTGATGGCGCTTGTGTCGGTTCGCGATGACTGCAACGGCGTCGTGAACGGTATCCTTGCCGGGCTTCACGAACATCGACTGGAGGAACATTTGCAGATGAACCGTATCAAGTTCGCCCCATTGGCGAGGATAGGTCGCGTGCTTGTCCCAAGGTAGTGGGTGAGTTGCCAGCACAGTTTGCGTGAATTCATCGAAGGCCACGGGCAAGTTGCCATGCATGGCCTTCACGCTTTCAATGAGCGTGTTTTTGCCACTGTCGCCGGTCGCGGTTGAGATGATCTCGGCGTATCCATCAAGCTGTTGCGGTTGCTGCGGTATCGGGGAAGCTCCTGCCGGCAACTGGTGTTGCTGACCGCCGAACAGCAATTCGGCCTGCAATGCCGGGATACGACGGACGAGCGCCGGCCATCCAAGTTCGGTGTTGCGGATGCTGGCAATCTGCTTGCGATCCTCGCCGGGATCATCGTTCTGATATCGGGCGCACCAAGCCAGCAACATCGTCTCGATTTCGTCGGGCGTCCAATGCGTCCATGCGGCCTGTTTCAGCGCGGCGAGGATCGCAATCCATGACGCACGGTCCAACTCGTTCGGATCGAGCAAGTCTAGCGCGCGTTGCACATGAGCGCGCGACGGCGCGGCTAGGGACATGTCGCCAAGGTCATGCCGTTCGCCCTGCCCGCCTTCCGACACCTCGACGCCAGCCAGGGCGATTTCCAGATACGCCGGATCGATGCGCTGTCCGATGCCGGCGAGCGCCCAACACCGCACCAAATGAGGTGCGGACGGTTTCTTAAGGTGCAGCGTCCCGGCAAGCCGTAGGACGCGCGAAGGATCGATAACGTTGCGGTCGCCGTCGAACATCTGGCGAAGGCGGCGATTGATCGCCGTTGCGCGTTCGTTGCCGACATAGGGCTGAACGGTCCAATATACGTGGAAACGTCCTTGCGACGATTGCACCGCAAACGATGGTGCTGGATTGAATTGCGCAGCGCGTTCGTAGTTCTGTTCCGATGACAGATTGTCGAGATCGACGGCATGAACGCGGATCGCTCTAACGTTGGTGAGCTCGCGCCCGTTGCCGTCCATATCGTTGACGTTCACGAAAGCACCAAAGCCGTGTGCTTGGTAATTTACAATGGTCACCCAAAGTTGTTGCAAAGTTCCGCGCAGTGGGATCGCTGGTCGCGCCTTATCCGCGTCGTGGATCATGCGAATATCGGCTACAACGTTGCTACCGTCCGGTTGCCCGGCGAGTGCTGCAACGTGTGAAGATGCTAGACTATAATCTTGCGAAACGGGGTTGCCGGGCGCGGCCGATGATGGTATTTTGGACATTGTTAATGCTTTCAATCGAAACACTCATATCGCCCGGTACGGCTCACAACGCCTTGCCGGGCTTTCTTTTTGAGCAGCGGTCTTAGATTTCGCTGCTTTGGCTAAAATAGTTATGCGATATCAGATGATTGATACCGTGCAGCAGCCCTAGGGTATTTTGACGGGTAAATCAGGCGGCATCGACGCGCCTGCCGGCCGCGAAGCGCTCGACATCGGCGCGCGACCAATACCGCCGTTTATTGATGATGCGGGCAGGCTTCGGAAAATCGGCAACTGGCGGCGTCGTCTTGCCGGTGCGGGGATCGGTTTCGCCGTTCAGCCAGCGCCAAAGCGTCATATCGGAAATACCGCCGCAGATGTTGCGCACGGTGGATGCGAGGATCAGGGTATCAACTGGATTTGTGTTCATGGGACATGCCTTCAAATCTCTGGGTTGTCAGGATTTGCGGGCATCCACCACGCGAGCGCCGGTCCAAGCGGCCTAGGTCATCCGACCATCGCGCCGCCCAAATCAGGCGGCATACCAACCGTGAGCTAACGCAAGCTCACGGTCAAGAGCATGTTCTAACGATTTTCAGGTTATGCACGCTTGGGAAGCAGCGTTACATTGTTGGCGGTAATAGCTGCGATGCGAGTTGCCCATTGCTTCAAGGCTTCTGCTTTCTCGTCTTGGTAATCGTAGCGATTATAGATTGCGGCAACGCCGGAAACTTTGCCGGTCTTGTGGTTTAGGATTGCTTCGGTCACTTCCTGCTTGATTCCAAGCTTTGCAAGTTCGGTTGCGCATGTGCGCCGCAGATCATGCAGATGCCAATCGGGCAACGCCGGTTCGCCGCAATGCTTGTCGAGCGCTTTCTTGCCGTTGCTAAAGCCGCTGAATGGTGTCGTCGCGGTCGTAGTGAACACATATTCAGACGGGTTGCCGTCCGCGTCTGCGATCCGTGGCAATCCCTTGATGATCGTTTGCGCGAGCGGTGCGAGCGGCACGACATGCGGTCGTGAATTCTTCGTGCGAGACGCTTCAAGCGTGATTGCGTCCAGATCGTCGGAAAGCTCGCGCCATTTCAATTCGGCAATTTCGTCACGGCGCTGCCCGGTCAACAAGAGCAGTTGCGTCATTGGGCCGAACGGATAGCCGCACTTTTCCGCAGCGTTCCAAACGGTCTTGATTTCGTCGGTCGCTAGAACGCGGTCGCGGCTGGTCGGCTTGGCTGGCGCTTCCGCAAGCTCGATGATGTTGCGGCCGATAGCCCGCGCCACCGGCTTCCAACGGAAGAAGGCCGAAAGCACTGCGAAGGCGTTGCGGCGAGCGCCGGGCGTGAGCTTCGCCAAGAGCTTTTCAACGTCCCGGTAATTGACTGTGCGAATGTCGGTAACGTGCTTCCAGTGCGGCTTGATGTTCGTCGTGATGATGCGTTCGTATTCGTCCGCAGTCGATGCCTTGACCGCCCGACCCTTGAAGCCGGTTGCGCGAGCGGTCTTGATGAATTCGTCAAACCACGCGCTTACGCTCGTCTTGTCGATCTTCTGTTGCCGGGGATCATTGCCGCGCTTGGCGTCCGCAATCACCTTTTCGGCCGCTGCCCGTGCTTGTGTGACATTGAGCGCTTGCGTGGGCGAAATGAGCGTTCCAACGCGATCGTCGGCGCTGCCTACTTGGTCATAGCGTCCGATGGTCACTTTCGCCGGCTTGCCGTCGATCTTCGTCCGCACTGCCCAAGATAGCGACCCGGACGGTTGCGGTTGCATCACCAGATAGAGCCCGGCTTGGGCGCTGTCGGGTATCTCTTGCCGCGTTGCGGCTGGCTTCAATCCGTTGATGAAAGCGGCGGCTTTTTTGAACTGGCCGGGGATCGGTCCAAGCATTGGTTTCGGCTCCGGGGTAACCTCAGGGGTAAACTGGGGTACGTGATATTACGTTATGAGCCGATATGCAAACCGATGCTCCGCAGACATCAATTTATTGTTTTTACAGGGTTTTTGTGCTCAAAACGTTAGATACCGTTACCCTTCGGGGTGCTCTGGCACAAAATTTGTAAACCGAAGGTCGCGGGTTCGATCCCTGCCGGGGGCACCAGAAAAACTCTGCCAGCAAAACTGGCCGCGCGGCTTGCGCAAACATCAATATTCGCTGAATAGTTCGCGTGCTCGCGCATTGGGATTGCGCGAATTGGGGGGATCATGAGATTTGCAGGCAACGTAATCTGGTTCTTGCTCGGCGGCGCTGTGCTTGCCGTCATTTGGCTCATAGGAGCTGTATTTTTCGCATTGACAATTGTCGGGCTTCCGCTCGCGCGCGCATCAATAGAAATGGCGAAAATCTCTGCCTTCCCATTTGGGAAAGAGGTTGTTCACGTGCGTGAATTGGACGCCAAAGGGGTAAGCGCAACCACCATTGCAACCGGCACCATCGGTTTCATTGTCAATGTCATATGGGCTTGCACTTTCGGCATTTTGCTCTTTGTCAGCTACATGATCTCAGGTTTGATCAACTGCCTGACTATCATCGGGATACCGTTCGGAATTCAGGCATTTAAACTGGCTGGGATTTCGTTTTGGCCAGTTGGAAGGAGAGTTGTCAGCGTCGAGCTGGCAAGGGCAGCGCGAGAACAGAATGCCCGCGACAAGTTGGCGAAGATTCGAGCCGCAGCGGCCTAGAGGAGCCTCTGCGACTTCTCAAAACCACATCGACTCAAAACCACATCGACAACAAGCGGGCCATTATCCTCAGGATGATGGCCCGCTTGCTTTAGGTTGCCCCGATCGCCGCCACCAGCACCCGGTTCTGCCGTCGTATCGCCGCCCTCAGCTCCGGTATCTTGGCCTCGTCGCGTTTCACGAACTCGATGAACATCATGTTCATGTTGTTGAAGATCAGCTCGCCCACCGCCGGCCCGTCGATGTCCGATCGAACAAGGCCAACCTCCTGCAAGCGCGCGATCAGGGCGCTTATCTGTTCGGTCAGGTCGCGGTCGAGCGCCAGATAGGCTTGGCCGAACGGGCTGTCGGGCTGCTGCGTCGAGATCGCCATTGCCTGGCGCCACATCTCCTTGCTCAGGTAATTGAGCGAATGCTCGATGTAGATGCCGACCAGCGTGTCGAGCGCGTCGCCGACATTGGCCGGGGGGCTGGCAACCACCCCTCGCCCGGCATTCAGCACCTCGTTGACTTCCAGCGAAACGATGGCGCCGAGGATGTCGCCCTTGTTCTGGTAGTAATTGTAGATCGTGCCGATCGAGACTTCCGCCCGCGCGGCGATCGCCTCGATCTTGGCGCCCTCATAGCCGGCCTCGCGGAAAAGTTCCGTCGCCGCATCTATGATGCGGCGGTGCCGGTCCGCCTTCTGCCGTTCGCGCAATCCGCTCATATCGGCCTCTCTGCCATAAAATCATAATTGACTCAATTTTAGAATTGGTTCAACTTTTCTCCCAACAAGCCAGCAAGGCAGGGAGAACACTCGATGACCATCAATGCCTGTAATCCGCTTTCCACCCTGAAATCCCACCTTTCGGCCGCCTGCGCGGCCGCGACGCTGCTTCTCGCGGCGGGCGGCGCCCAGGCCGCGGATCTCAACGCGCTGATCTGGTGCGACCATTCCGACCCGGCGCTGCTCGAGCCCTTCGAGAAGGCCAACAACGTCAAGGTCAACGTCAAGGAATTCGAAGGCACCGGCGCGGGGCTGGCGATTGTCGAGCAGTCGCAGCCGGGCGACTGGGACGTGATGGTGATCGATTCCATCGACGTGCCGCGCGGTGTCGAGAAGGGCCTGTTCGAGCCGCTGCCGGAAGACAAACTGCCCTTTAGCGATCTCTTCCCGGAAGTGAAGATGGACAAGTCCACCATCGTCGACGGCAAGCGCTACGGCATCACCGAGAAATTCGGCTACAACACGATCGGCTTCAACAAGACAAAGGTCGACCCGGCCGATATGCAGTCTCTGGCCTCGCTGACCAGCGACAAATACAAGGGCAAGGTCGCCATCTACGACTATTACCTGCCGGTGATCGGCATGGCGGCTTTGGCCATAGGCAAGAAGACCGCCGACCTCACCGAGGCCGACCTGCCGGCGCTGAAAGCCGAGCTCCTCAAGATGAAGGCCAATGCCAAGCTGGTCGGCGAAGTCACCGCCAGCCAGACCGCGTTGGCCACCGGCGAGGTCGACATACTGGTCGGCGGCGGCGAATGGGTGACGGCGGGCCTCGCCAAGGAGAACCCGGCGCTCGACTTCTCGATCCCGAAGGAAGGGGCCGTGCTGTGGTCGCAGTCGCTCGCCATGTTCAAGGATTCCAAGAACAAGGACATGGCGCTGAAGTTCATCCAGTACATACTGAGTCCTGAAGGCCAGGCGCGGCTTGCGACCTCCTCCTGCTATTGGGGCATGCCGTCAAACACCAAGGCGACGCTCACCGACGAGCAGAAGAAGATCCTGCGCTTCGACGAGCAGCCCGGCTTCCTCGCCCGCGCCCAGGCATATCCGGCGCCGAACGCCGATCTCGACAAGAAGATGCAGGACATGTGGACCGAAATGCTGCAGGCGCAGTAAATCGGCCGATGAGCATTGCGGGAAACGACAAGCGTGCCCTGCCCTGGGCGCTGGTCACGCCGGCGCTGGCGTGGACATGCGCATTCTTCGTGCTGCCCTTCATCGCCATGGGGGTTTCCAGCCTCACGGCGCATGAGGGCGGCGGGTTCACGACAGCCAATTACAGCCAGTTCTTCACTGATCCGTCCTACTGGCGGGCTATGGTGAATTCGCTGGAGGTGACCGCGATCGTCACCGTGATTTCGATCCTGCTTGCCTATCCCTTTGCCTGGATCCTCGCCGAGATGGTGCCGGAGCGCTGGCAGCGGCTTGCGCTGATGCTGGCCGTGCTGCCGTTCTGGACGTCTTATGTCGTGCGCTCCTATTCCTGGCTGCTGGTGCTGGCGCAGAACGGCGTCATCAACCGGACGCTGACCGGCATCGGCCTCATCGGCGAGCCGCTGCAACTTGCCAACACCCGTTTCGCCACCGTCACCGGTTTCGTGCATTTCTTCGTCATGCTTCTGACGCTGACGATATTCGCCAACCTCAAGCAACTCAGCCCGAGCTACCGCAAGGCGGCGGCCGATCTCGGCGCCGGGCCGGTGCGCACTTTCGTGCATGTCGTATTGCCGCTGACCCTGCCCGGCATCATGGTCGGCGCCTTCCTCACCTTCGTGCTGTGCATCGGAGACTACATCACGCCGCAGATCCTCGGCGGCAACAACGAGCTGGTCATGCCGCAGCTCGTCATGATGCAGATCGGCCGCCGCGGCGATTTCCCGCTGGCCTCCGCGCTGGCGATCATACTTATGGCTGTGGTGACCATCGCCTATCTCGCCTGCGCCCGCTGGCTGAAGATCGAGCGGGCCTGACGATGCGCGCCGCCGTCCGCTTCGCCGCCTGGGTCTACGCCATCGCCGTCTATGGCTTCATCTTCCTGCCCGTCATCGTGCTGGTGCTGTTTTCACTGCAGGCGACCTCGTTTCCGATCCCGCCCTTCACCGGCCCGTCGCTGCGCTGGTACCAGGCGGTGCTGTCGGATGCACGGCTCACCTCGGCGCTGGTCAATTCGCTGCTGGTGGCCGTTCTGTCCTCGCTTGCTTCCGTCACGCTGGGCTTCTTGTCCGCCTGGGGTTTCGCGCGCTTCGTCCTGCCGGGCTCGGCCTTGCTGCGTGGGCTGATCACGCTGCCGCTCACTGTCAGCTATCTGATCATCGGCATGGGGCTGCTTGTGCTGTTCAACTGGGCCGGCGTGCCGAAATCGCTTCTGGCCGCCGGCATAGGTCATGTGGTGATCAACCTGCCGCTCTGCTTCGCCATCGTCTACAGCCAGATGGGCGACCATCAGATCAACATCGAGCGCGCCGCGCGCGATCTGGGAGCGGCCGAGTGGAAGGTACTGCTCATGATCACCGTGCCGGTGATGGCGCCGGCGATCTTCGCTGGCTTCTTCCTGTCGATGACTTTCTCCTGGGATGAGTTCGTCATCTCCTTCCTGCTCACCCGCTTCGAGACGACGCTGCCCGTGGAAATCTGGAACCTGCTTCGCTCCGGCCTCAACCCCAAGACCAATGCCGTCGGCTCGCTGGTCTTTGCCGTCTCCATCGTCCTGGTGGTGTTTTTCGAACTGACGTTGCTGCGGAGAAAGCCGGCATGAGCGCGCCCCTGGTTGATATCCGCAACGTCTCGCATCGCTTTGGCCAGCTCCCGGTGCTGAAGAACGTCTCGCTGGCGATCGAGCCAGGCAGCTACACGATCCTCCTCGGGCCGTCAGGCTCCGGCAAGACGACGCTGCTTTCCATCCTCGGCGGCTTCGTCAATCCAAGCGAAGGCCAAGTCTTCATTCGTGGCCGGGACTGCACATCCGTGCCGCCGGCCAAGCGCCCGACGACGACGGTATTCCAGGACTATGCGCTTTTTCCGCATATGAGTGTCGGCGGCAATGTCGGCTTCGGGCTACGTATGCAGGGCGTCGACGGCGCGACCCGCGCGGCGAAGGCGCGCGACGCGCTCGCTCTCGTCGGGCTTGCCGCCGCCTTCGACAAGAAGCCGCATCAGCTCTCAGGTGGCCAGCGGCAGCGCGTGGCGCTGGCCCGCGCGCTGGTCATCGAGCCCGCGGTGCTCTTGCTGGACGAGCCGCTCGGCGCGCTCGATCTCAAATTGCGCCGGCAGATGCAGGACGAGCTGAAGGCGATCCAGAAGCGCGTCGGCACTGCTTTCGTCCATGTCACCCACGACCAGGAAGAAGCGATGGCGCTGGCCGACCATTGCGTGGTGATGAGCGACGGGCGCATCGAGGACGAAGGGCCGCCCGAGCGGGTCTATGCGCGGCCGGCTACGCGCTTTTCGGCCACCTTCATGGGCGAGAGCACGATCCTTGCCGGCACGGTGACCGGGATGAAGAACGGGATCGTCACGGCCTCCACCCCGGTCGGGGCGATTTCACTGCCCGGGACATCGCCCGCTGGCGCTCGCGTCGCGCTGGCCATCCGGCCCGAGCATCTTGTTCTCGGCGAAGTGAAAGGCGATGTCGCGCTCGGCGCGGCCAAGGTCAGCGATGTCGTCTTCCAGGGTAGTTTCAAACGCGTGCTGGCCACTTCGATATTGGATCCCTCGCTGCAATTCATCGCCAAGGCTGCCGCTTCCGCCACCGTCCAGGTGGGCGACACGACGGCGGTTTCATGCAACGCTCAAGACGTCATCCTGCTGGCGGACTGAGACATGAGCACGCTTGCGGTCATCGGAGCCCCGGACTGGTACGAAACCATCCGCATGAGTGACGGCGTCACGCTGATCCATGAGCCATGGATCAAGCCGTTCTTCCGCTGCAACATGTGGCATGTGCGCGGGCGCGACCGCGACCTTTTGTTCGACACCGGTCTTGGCCATTTCAGCCTCAGACGCCACGTGCCGCTGACGAGCGAGCGCAAACTTACCTGCGTCGCCAGCCACACCCATTTCGACCATATCGGCTGCCATCACGAATTCCCGGAGCGTTGCGTGCACAGCGCCGAAGCGGCAATCCTGGCCGATCCGCGCAACGAATGGACCGTCGCGGAACGTTACGCCAATGAGGAGATGTTCGACGCCGCGCCGGAGGGCTGGGATACGGCGCGCTACCGCATCCTGCCGGCGCCGGCCGGCCGGTTGCTCGAGCATGGCGACATGATCGATCTCGGCGACCGCGCCTTCGAGGTCATCCACACACCCGGACATTCGCCCGGCGGCATCGCGCTTTATGAGAAGAAGACCGGCATCCTGCTGTCCGGCGACATCATCTATGACGGGCCGCTGATCGACGACGTCTATCATTCCGACATCGACGATTATGTCGGGACGCTGCTAGCCATGCGCGCGCTCGACGTCTCGGTCGTGCATGGCGGCCATTTCCCGAGCTTCGGCAAGGTGCGCTACCGGCAACTCACCGATGAGTATGTCGCTGGCAAGCGCAAGCCCGGCTGCCACTTGCCGGGCGGCTAAGCAATCGGGGAAGCGAAGCCTACAGCGCCCTTTGCGGACAGGGTGTCCCGGTGGCGTCGCCACAGCGGGAGGCCGTCGGTTGCGGCCGCTGGCTCATCTCTTCGGAATGGCGCACGAGTTCAGCGAACATGAGCGCGAAGCTTCCCATCATCAGGAAGACTATGATCAGACGCGTTACCGGCAATAGACAGGTCTCTCGACTGGTCAGCCCCCGCCAACCCATCCACTGTCGGCTAACATGGTCCTCGTATCTTTACGAGTGTTTAAGTACCGCCTTAACCATAGCCGCCATCACATTCGTGTCGTCGCTGTCACGAAGCGCGATTGTGGTGTCCGGGATGCCATCGGTCGACGCGACATACCGCCCTTCACAGATACCGGCAGTGCATGCTACGCCGTCGCCGGCGCGGCCCCGCAGACGGTCGCCCTCCGGGAGCCATGAGCAAAGCCGCCAGCCGTTTCGCCTTCGTCTCTTCCGACACCGATGACGCCCGCGCGGCGCGCGAAAGCCTGTCGGCGCGCTATGGGCATGTGCCCGTCGTGGAGGCCGAGATCATCATTGCGCTCGGCGGCGATGGTTTTCTCCTGCAGACGCTGCGCGAGACGATGAGCTCGGGCAAGAAGGTCTACGGCATGAACCGTGGCACCATCGGCTTCCTGATGAACGAATATCGCGCCGGTGGCCTCGATGAACGCATCGCCAACGCTGTCGCCGAGACGATCCGCCCGTTGGAAATGGTGGCCGTCACGCATGACGGCGAATCCGTTTCGGCGCCGGCGATCAACGAGGTGGCGCTATGGCGCCAGTCCTACCAGACAGCCAAGATCCGGATCACCGTCGATGGCCAGGTGCGGCTGGAGGAGCTCAACTGCGACGGCGTTATGATCGCGACGCCCGCCGGGTCCACCGCCTACAATTTGTCGGCGCACGGACCGATCCTGCCGCTCGATGCACCGCTTCTGGCGCTGACGCCGGTCAGCCCCTTCCGGCCGCGCCGCTGGCGCGGGGCGCTGCTTTCCAACAAGGCGACGGTGCGCTTCGATATTCTGGAGCCTGAAAAGCGCCCGGTGAATGCCGCGGCCGACCATACGGAGGTGAAGGCCGTGGCCTCCGTCACCGTGCGGGAATCACCGACGGCGACGGCGACTTTGCTGTTCGACCCGAACCATTCATGGAACGAACGCATCCTTGCCGAGCAATTCCGCTACTGAGCCGGCGTAACGATACTGTTTCGACCAATGCATGTCGTCCAAAAGTGCCCGGCGGTTTTTGGGAAAACGACATGGCTCAAGCAAAGACTTGAAGCGCGTAGGCTGATTCCGTTCGAAGCGGCGTGCTTTAAGCATCGCGATTAAGGTTACGTCTTCACAATCGGCGGATTCCCGCCTGTTTCTGTTGACAAATCGCGGACTTGCGCCTAACTGCAACCGCGATCTTGCAGGCGCGCGGCGCCTGCCGCGACTTGTGTTGCGATTTTTTTCCGAACCAGCCAAAGACAGCCATCTCTTGTCCTCAGACACCCAGACCGCTCAAGAAGCGTTGACATTCTCAGACCTTGGGCTTTCGCCGAAGGTCCTTTCCGCAGTCTCGGATGCCGGCTACACCAAGCCGACTCCGATCCAGGCTGGCGCCATCCCGCATGCCCTGCTCGGCAAGGATGTGCTGGGCATCGCCCAGACGGGAACCGGCAAGACCGCCTCCTTCGTGCTGCCGATGCTGACGCGCCTGGAAAAGGGCCGCGCGCGGGCCCGTATGCCGCGCACGCTGATCCTCGAGCCGACCCGTGAGCTCGCCGCGCAGGTCGAGGAAAACTTCATCAAATACGGCAAGAACCACAAGCTCAACATCGCGCTTCTGATCGGCGGCGTCTCCTTCGACGAACAGGACAAGAAGCTCGAGCGCGGCGCCGACGTGCTGATCGCGACGCCCGGCCGCCTGCTCGACCACCGCGAGCGCGGCAAGCTGCTGCTCAACGGCGTCGAGATCCTCGTCATCGACGAGGCCGACCGCATGCTCGACATGGGCTTCATTCCCGACATCGAGCGCATCTGCGAGATGATCCCGTTCACGCGCCAGACGCTGTTCTTCTCGGCGACGATGCCGCCGGAGATCACCAAGCTCACCGAGAAATTCCTGCATGCGCCCGTGCGCGTCGAGGTTTCGAAGGCCGCCTCCACCGCGACCAGCATCACTCAGCGGTTGGTGAAGTCCGGCGCGAAGCCTTGGGAAAAGCGCGAGACGCTACGCAATCTGATGAAGGCCGAAGACGCCGACCTGAAGAACGCCATCATCTTCTGCAACCGCAAGGTCGAGGTGTCGGAGCTGTTCCGCTCGCTTCTGAAGCATGATTTCGATGCCGGCGCGCTGCACGGCGACATGGACCAACGCGCGCGCATGCAGATGCTCAACAATTTCCGTGACGGCAAGCTGCGCTACCTCGTTGCCTCGGACGTTGCGGCGCGCGGCCTCGACATTCCCGATGTCAGCCACGTCTTCAACTACGACGTGCCTATCCATGCAGAGGACTATGTCCACCGCATCGGCCGCACTGGACGCGCCGGACGCGCCGGCAAGTCCTTCACCATCGCCACCCGCTCCGACACCAAATATGTCGACGCGATCGAGAGGCTGATCGGCGCCAAGATCGAGTGGCATGACGGCGACCTGTCGACCGTTACCGAAAGCGAGGGCGAGGAGCAGCCGCGCCGTGGCCGCGGCGCCCCGCGTCGCGCCGGCCGCAAGGACGAAGACCGCAAGGACCGGGGCGAGCGCAAGCGGGACCGTCACGCCAAGCGCGACGAGACGCCCGACGCCGCGCATGACGAGCAGCCGGTCGCCGAGGTGGCCGACATCGCCGAGCGCCGCGCCCGCAAGGACGCGATCCGTTCCGAGAACGAGCGCAAGGGCTCGGGTAGCCGCCAGGAACAGCGCGGGGATGCCCGTCCGCAGCGCGACCGGCCTGGCCGCCATCGCCAGGACGAAGACGACGCAACCGTCGGCTTCGGCGACGACGTCCCGGCGTTCATGCGGATTGTGGCGAAGGTCTGAGCCTCCCGCCAGGTCAAGCAGAATGAAAACGGCCCCGAGCGGGGCCGTTTCCTTTTGAACTGCCCTGCTCGCCCTGCCCTACATCGGCCCGGGCATCATCTTGGTCGGCTTCTCCAGCATCGGGAAATCGGCCTTGTTGCATTTCACGTTCGGGTTGGTCGGGCTGAACATGCCGTTCGGATTGTCCCTGAACAGCCAGGCATGCAGGTCGTAATGGACGAATTCCCTCGGGATGAGAGGATAATGCCCCTCCATCGGCCCCATGAATTTCTGACCGAACAAGGTCGGAGCCTCCTTGATGTCCGGAGTTAGCGGCACCAGCCACTCCACGCCGACCAGTTTCAAGCCTTTCCCGGTCGGCTCGTAGATCAGGACGTTGGGTTTCATCGGGTCGAGCGGCTTGCCGACACTGGGGACATTGACGAAATGGATGCCCATGGCACCCTTCGGATAGTACATCGCGCCGTCTATCTTTTCCCCGCTATAGTGGACGCAGCCGACGGTCGACAGATAGAGGTCGCGGACGGCGGCAGTGTAGTCTTGATATTTCGCCAGCGATTTCTTCAAGGCTTCGATATCGGCCTTGTTCGCGTCTTCGGCCTGGGCCGTGGCGCCGCCCAACCATGTGCCGATGAGACATGTCAAAGCGAGGACGCCGCAGCGCCCGAGGCGAGCTGTTCTTGTCATGCATTCCTCCCAGATACCTGATCTGGCCGTGCAAGACCGGGGCGGCAGAATGCTGATTGCGCGGCCGGTTGACCGCCCCATCCCCTCTGGAACAGCTGGATGGTAGTCCTTTCCCGCGCTCCGGAAAAGTATCAATTAGAAGACGCTAATGTCTTAGGACCTTCGACGGATCTTCGGATCTCCTGAAACAAGAACGGCCCCGAACGGGGCCGTTTTGCTTTGGTGGAGTTGCCCCTGGAGGCGGCTTTCTCAGGTGAGCGGCGACAGCTGGATTTCGACGCGCCGGTTCTGCTCGCGGCCCTGAGCGGTGGCATTGGATGCGATCGGGCGTGTCTTGCCGAAGCCGGTGACGGCGAAGCGGCGGGAATCGACGCCCTGGCCGGACAGGTAATTGGCGACGGCTAGCGCGCGGCGCTGCGACAGATCGAAATTGTGCTGGTCGCCGCCGGTCGAATCGGTGTGGCCGAAGACGTCCACGGTGGTCTGGCGGAATTTCTTCAGCACCAGCGCGACGGAATTCAGCACCGGGTAGAAGCCCGGCTTCACCGCGTCCTGGTCGACGTTGAAGGTGATGTCGGACGGCATGTTGAGGATGATCTGGTCGCCGCTGCGGGTGACGCTGACGCCGGTGCCCTGCAACTGACGGCGAAGCTCCGCCTCGTTCTGGTCCATCGTGGCTCCGATCGCGCCGCCGGCGAGCGCGCCGATGCCAGCGCCGATCAGGGCATTGCGGCGATCATTGCCGCCGGCGAGCAGACCAAGGCTGGCGCCCGCCAGCGCGCCAAGTCCGGCGCCGGCCGCCGTATTGGAGATCTTCTGGTCGCCGGTATACGGATCGGTGGTGGTGCAGGCGCTCACCAGTACAGCCGTCGCCACGGCGACGAGCACAGTCTTCTTCATGAGATTGGTCCCTCTCCAATACGCGGCCTTTGCGGCCGCGCCAAATCAGCCCTTCCGCCGCCTTGTAGCATGAAATGCGGCGAAAAACGGAACAGGAATGCGGCCGCGGAGTTCGGCGACCGGTCCCGCCGCGCGTCTACCACAGATTCTTGCCGTCGATGACCACCACCTCGACCTTGTCCAGATCGAAATCGTCGAACAGGCGCGAATTGACGCTGATCTTCGGGTTATCGAAGTCCGGCTTTCCGGTCGACCAATCGGGCGTTTCGGTGAAGGTGCCGCAGCCGCAAGTCGCGCAGAAACCGTGCTTCACGGTCTTCGAGCCCCAACGATAGAAGGATACGTTCTGCGGCGGACTCGTGAGCTTGAACTGCGACGGCACATAGTAGGCCCATAGCGACCCGCGCTTCGAGCAGAACGAGCATGTGCATTGCGTCACCGTTTGCGGCGCCTCGGCAACCTCGAAGGTTGTCGCCTTGCAGTGGCAGCTTCCCTTGATCGTCATCAAATCACCTCTCCATTGTCCGCCGCCACGCCGGATTCCCCTGGCAGCAGGGCAACATAAAGAAGCGATCCTGACAACTGCCTGTCAGCAGCGTCGGCAGTATCCTTGCCCGGGGTGGAGGGCCTTGCGTCCGGTCCGGTCGGCGGCCCTGGATCAGGATGACATTTCGTCGAATCGTCATCCTGATCTAACTCTTTGTTGGAGCGTGATCTTTTCTGAAAACCGGTCTCCACCTTTCGGGATCATGCTCTAATCAGAGGGCGGCGGTACGAACAGGCAGATGGTCTTGCCGGCGTCGAGCCCGGCCTGATGCGCGCACCAGTGATACTCGCCGTCGGGGGAATTCTTGATCCGCTTGTCGCTGTAGGCCACCACTTCGCCCGTGCCGTTTATGACATAGCCTTCAGGCCGCTCGCTGATCGACGACTGCGGCACCTCCTTACAGTCGAAATTGGCGCAGCAGGCAAAGGGATATTTCCAGCCTTGCGGCATGGCGGCGGTGGGTTGGGCATCGTGGGCGGTGGCCGGCGTCGCCAGCGCCGCGATCACCCCAATAGCGAACAGGGAGAACAAAAGTCGGCCAGCCGGTCGAACGGCTCGGGCCGATCTTGAAATGGCAGCAGACATCGAAGCGTTCCTTTCGAGCATCAAGCGTTTTCGCTTGCCCGTTCCCGGAACGTGTCTTCCCAGTGGCCGGATCGTCAGTCGCAGTTATGCCGCGTCCGGCCATAAATGCTTCTATACCCGCAGCGCAGGCTGCGCTGATTCCTTGGCCGGCGCAACAACCGGGGAGCGTAAGTATGCCAGCCCGAGATTCGCGGCCAAGGTGCCTACAAACGGATTTGCGGTGACCGAGGTTCCCGCCCGTCAGCCTGTGGCGTGCTCATCATACTGCGGCAAGTCGTCGGTGATCGTGAACCACGTCGCCTTGGACCCGACAAAGATGTGCGCGGTCGGCCGTATGGATGGATCGTCGACCAGCGTGCCCATGGCGACATGCACGTAGGCGCCATCGCGGACCAGGGAATAGGTGAGCGAGCCGCATTGCCCGCAATGCGCGTCGTGGCCGTTCTCGTCGCCGAAAATCAGCAGCCTGTCGTCGCCTGCCGTCAAACGGAATTTGTCGCGCTCGATGCCGGCGAAGGGCTTGAACGCCGACCCCGTGGTGCGCCGGCAATTCGAGCAATGGCAGTTCGCCGCGTAGGCGAATTCATCCGCTACCTCATAGCGGACGGCGCCGCAGAAGCATTTTCCGCCAAGTGTTCGCGCCACAGGCTTCTCCGTTCAAGGTAGGATGTGAGATTCAGGTGAGGCCGGCCTCCTGAATCCAACATATCCTTAGTCGAGGTCCGCCACCGCTTCGCCCGCGCCGCCCTCGATGCGATGCGAGAGCGAGGCTTCCATGAACTCGTCGAGGTCGCCATCGAGCACGCTCGACGGCGAGGTGCTTTCGACGCCGGTGCGCAGATCCTTCACCAACTGATAGGGCTGCAGCACGTAGGAGCGGATCTGGTGACCCCAGCCGATGTCGCTCTTCGAGGCTTCGGTGGCATTGGCCACCGCCTCGCGCTTTTTCAGCTCTTCCTCGTAAAGCCGCGAGCGCAGCATTTCCCAGGCCTTGGCGCGATTCTTGTGCTGCGAGCGCTCGGCCTGGCAGGCGACCGCTATGCCGGTCGCGAGATGGGTGATGCGCACGGCGGAATCGGTGGTGTTGACGTGCTGGCCGCCCGAACCCGAGGACCGATAAGTGTCGATGCGGACATCCGATTCGGAAACGTCGATCTCTATCTTGTCGTCGACGACAGGATAGACCCAGATGCTGGAGAACGACGTGTGGCGGCGAGCATTGCTGTCATAGGGCGAAATACGCACCAGGCGGTGGACACCGGATTCGGTCTTCAGCCAGCCATAGGCGTTGTGACCCTTGATCAGCACGGTGGCCGACTTGATGCCGGCTTCTTCGCCGTCATGGACTTCCAGCACTTCGACCTTGAAGCGGCGGCGCTCGGCCCAGCGCGTGTACATGCGCAACAGCATCGAGGCCCAGTCCTGGCTCTCGGTGCCGCCAGCGCCGGCATGGACTTCCAGATAGGTGTCGTTGGCGTCGGCTTCGCCCGACAGAAGCGTCTCGACCTGGCGGGCCTTCGCCTCGCCCTGCATCGAGCGCAACGCGGCCTCGGCTTCCTGGACGATGCTCTGGTCACCTTCTTCTTCGCCGAGCTCGATCAGGCCGATATTGTCGTCCAGGGCCTGCGTCATCCCCTTGACGGCAGCGATGCCGTCCTCGAGATCCTGGCGCTCACGCATCAATTTCTGTGCTTCGATCGGGTCGTTCCAGAGGCTGGAATCCTCGGCGCGCGAGTTCAGGTATTCAAGCCGTTTTACAGCCTGATCCCAGTCAAAGATGCCTCCTCAGCAGGGTTATCGCCTGCCTGATCTCGTCGACAATGTTCTGCGTTTCCGCGCGCATGGCTTTTCGTTCAGTCCTGTTCTTTTCGTTCTTGCGGGATAGGCGCGATACATAGGCACGCCGTCGCGGCCTGTAAAGCGAAATGGGCCGGCGCTTGCCAGCCCATTCGATGAATGCCGGAACGTCAGTAGAGCCCGCCGCCGCCGTCCTGGATGGCTTGGTTGGCCTGCGGCGACAGCTGGCCGCCGGAGCCGTTGGAGCCGTCGGCGCCCATACCGATCACCCAGTAGCTGTCGGCCGGGCCGGTGCCGGGCTTGAACGCCTCGACGATGGTGTTGGGATCGCCTTCGGCGGCGCGCATCCCGGTCTTGCGGTTGATGGCGATCAGCTTCATGCCATCCGGAACCTGGAAGTCGGTGTTCGGCTTGCCATCCAGCGCCACGCGCATGAAGTCCTTGAAGATCGGCGCCGCAAGACCACCACCCGTCGCGCCGTGGCCGAGGCCGCGCGGCGTGTCGTAGCCCATATAGAGGCCGACGACGAGGTTGGGCGTATAGCCGATGAACCAGGCGTCCTTCTCGTCGTTGGTCGTGCCGGTCTTGCCGGCGATGTGGCGGCCGAGCTCACCGATAGTGGCACCGGTGCCGCGCTGCACGACGCCTTCCATCATCGAGGTGATCTGGTAGGCGGTCATCGGGTCGAGCACCTGCTCGGAATTGTCGACCAGCTCAGGCTCGGGCTGGTTCTTCCACTCGGTGGCGTTGCAGCCTTCGCAGCCGCGCTCGTCCTGCTTGAACACCGTCTTGCCATAACGGTCCTGGATGCGGTCGATCAGCGAGGGTTTGATCGATTTGCCGCCATTGGCCATGATCGAATAGGCCGATACCATGCGCATCACGGTCGTCTCGCCGGAGCCCAGCGCCATCGGCAGGTACGGCGCCAGATGATCGTAGACGCCGAAGCGTTCGGCATATTCCACGACCAGCTTCATGCCCATGTCGTTGGCGAGCCGCACCGTCATCAGGTTGCGCGACTTCTCGATGCCCGAGCGCAAGGTGGCCGGGCCCGCGACCGTGCCGTCATAGTTCTTCGGCGTCCACGTGGTGTTGCCGCTCTGGATTGTGATCGGCCCGTCCATGATGACCGAGGCCGGCGTATAGCCGTTGTCGAGCGCCGCCGAATAGACGATCGGCTTGAAGGAGGAGCCGGGCTGACGCATCGCCTGGGTCGCGCGGTTGAACTCGGACTGCGCGTAGGAGAAGCCGCCGACCATGGCGAGCACGCGGCCGGTATGCGGATCCATGGCGACGAGGCCGCCCTCGACCTCGGGCACCTGGCGCAGCATGTAGGTGTTGTCGGAGCCGTCATTCTTCTGCACGAAGATCACGTCGCCTGGCTGCAGCACGTCCGCCGGAGACTTCGCCCTGACGGACTTGCCGTTGACGAAGTGGCGCATGGCAAAGCCCATGTCCTCCTTGCTGACGGTACCCTGGGCACGATCCTTGGCCAGGTCGCCGGAGACAAGGCGCGCCGGCTGGAGGCCGATGGTCAGGCCGCTCGCCGAACTGTCGAGCACCACGGCCAGCGTCCATTCCGGCACGTCCTCGAGGCCCTTCACATTGCCGAGCGGGACACCCCAGTCGCCGGAGACGTCGATATGCGTCACCGGACCGCGATAGCCGCGCAGCATGTCGTATTTGAGCAGGCCGTTCTGCATGGCCTTGCGCGCGATGAGCTGGATCTTCGGATCGAGCGTGGTGCGCACCGACAGGCCGCCCTCATACAGCGCATTCTCGCCGTAGCGTGAGATAATCTGGCGGCGGACCTCCTCGGTGAAGTACTCGCCGGCGAACAAATAGGAGCCGTTGCGGCGCGGCGTCACGCCGAGCGGTTCGGCCTTCGCCTTTTCACCTTCGTCATGGGTCACGTAACCGTTCGCGACCATCTGGTCGATGACCCAGTTGCGGCGTTCCAGCGCGCGATCGGCATGTTTGAAGGGATGGTAGTTGTTCGGGCCTTTCGGCAACGAGGCCAGATAGGCGGCCTCCGCAACGGTGAGTTCGTTGACCGACTTGTCGAAATAGGTGAGCGCAGCGCCCGCGACGCCATAAGCGCCGAAGCCGAAGAAGATTTCGTTGAGATAGAGCTCGAGGATGCGGTCCTTCGAATAGGCCTGCTCGATGCGGAAGGCCAGGATCATCTCCTTGATCTTGCGCTCATAGGTCTGGTCGGAAGTGAGCAGGAAGTTCTTCGCCACCTGCTGCGTGATCGTCGAGGCGCCGACCTGCCGCCTGCCGGAACCGAAATTCTGCAGGTTGACGATAATGGCGCGGCCGAGGCCGGTGATGTCGACGCCGGGGTGGTTGTAGAAATTCTTGTCCTCGGCCGACATGAAGGCGGCCTTCACCCGGTCCGGGATGGCCTGGATAGGCAGATAGAGACGCCGTTCGCGCGCATATTCGGCCATCAGCGAGCCGTCCGAGGCATGGATGCGCGTCGTCACCGGCGGCTCGTATTTGGCCAAAACCTCGTAGTCGGGCAGGTCCTTCGTCAGATGGCTGATATAGATGGCAAGGCCGGCCGCCACCAGCAACGCCAGCGTCGTGCCGATGCCAAAGAAATAGCCGATGAGACGAATCATACCCGCTCCAGTCCGAGGTTCGGGAATTTCCTAAACGAAGCCGGCAGTCGCGCAAGCTTCCCGGGGCGGTCCCAATCCGCAATCAAAGACCCATGTCGCGACCATGTGGACAAAATACGGCGGCGCGAAATTTGAGAACTCGGTTGCCGAATAATAACGCCGGGTGTTGTCGTCATGCAACGCTGCTTGTGGTTGCAGTCGTCCGGCGGTTGTGAACGGGTGCGGCCTGTCAACCGCCCGTCGCGGTCCCGGCCTTGGCCGCGGCAAACAGCGCAACCGCGTTGGTTATGCTTTGCGCGGCCTTGCCACGCCAGTCGGCGTTGAGCAGTTGCGCCTCGTCCTTGGTGTTGGAGAGGTAGCCGAGCTCGACCAGGACGGACGGCACGTCCGGAGCCTTGAGCACCCTGAAGCCGGCAGAGCGCTGCGGATTGTTGATGAGGCCGACGCTGGTCGAAAGCTGACCGACCAGCGTATGGGCGAAGCTCATCGAGAAACTGTGTGTTTCGCGGCGGATCAGGTCGATCAGGATGTCGGTGACTTCCTTGTTGTCGTCCTCGATCTTCATTCCGGCAAACTGGTCGGACAGGTTTTCGCGATCGGCAAGCGCTTGCGCCTCCGGATCGGAAGCCTTGTCCGACAACGTGTAGACGGTGGCGCCGCGAAGGCCCTTGACCGCGATCGTGTCGGCATGGATCGAGATCAGAAGATCGGCCTCATGCTGGCGGGCGATGCGGACGCGCTCATCGAGGGCCAAATACACATCGCTGTCGCGCGTCATATAGACATCGTATTTGCCGACCGCGGCCAGCTTGTCGCGCAATTCCTTGGCAAAAGCGAGCGTGACGTCCTTTTCGACCGTGCCGGCGGAGCTTTCGGCGCCGCCATCGACGCCGCCATGGCCCGGATCGATAACCACCGTGAAGCGATGGCCGGGCGCCGAGACCGGTCCGGTGCCGACCCGCTCGCCCTTTTCAGTCGAAACCGTCGAACCGGTCGTCAGCGACTGGTTGGCGAGGGCTTCGTCGAACTCGCGCTCGGAGGCGGCGGAGATATCGATGGCGATGCGATAGCCGCTGCCGTCGTCGTTCTTGAGCACGTCGAGCTTATCGACGGCGAAAGGCCCCTTGCCGGTGAGGATCAGGCGTGAACCATGCCCCTGATCGCCGTAGCGGACGGCCCGCACGAGGCCGCGCGGCTTCACATCCTTGGCGTCGAGGGCGAATCGCGTACGCGGAAGGTCGACGACCAGGCGATTGGGGCCGCGCAACAGGAACCATTTGATGTCCGGTTCGCGGTCGAAATTCACGACGATGCGCATCTTGGTGGCGTCGCCGGCCATCTTATAGCCGGTCGCGCCAAGCAGGGCGTCGGCACGTGCGACGGCCGCGAAACAGACCAGGACCGCCAACAGCAGAGCGACCCAGGCCATGCGTGGGAACTGCGCTCCGGCGTCGCTTCTCTTGTCTGCGATGCCTGCCAGTCCCATCTCTTGTCCGTCGCTCCCGGTTTGGCGCATTGCGCCCGGTCTTCTCGCAGAGTGCCTGTAGGCCGCCAACTCGATTAACGATTGGTATTCAGAGAAGGTTAACCAAGCCTTTCACGGAGCAAGGTGGAAGGTACATTCCCTTGCGGAAGCGCTTTTTGCCGGCATCCGAAATCGGGGTTGCCTTCCATCCCGCCAAATCATAAAAGCGACGTTGGATCACTGCAATCCTGGAACCGCTCGCCTCAGCAGTTTCCTGCCAAAGGCCGGATGCAAAGGCGGCTCCTTCACCGTTCCAGGCTCAGGTGGTCGCGACGATTTTCGCAGGCGTGCTCCCGTGGCGGGGGAATCGCTTGCGTGAGGAAAACGGCCGGGTTTGCCCGTGCCGGCTCTTTGTGAGCAAATAAGCTGGTCCGGCTCAGCCGGGCTTTGGTTCAAAAAGGTTCTGCTGGGTGCCGATGGCTTCAAGCGCAATCATGGAAAGGTCCGCATCAAACCGCGCCACAATGGCTGCGGGCGGCACCGCCATCGCGCTGAAGTGGCGGCCGGCGGACATTCAATTATCCGGCATGCACACAATCACAGGCGCACAGCGGCGGGCTCTGCCACGCCAGCTGCGGCTGTCGGCTGCCGGCAGGAAACAAAATAATGCCCAACAAGATGCTGATAGACGCCTCCCACCCGGAGGAAACACGCGTTGTCGTCGTTCGCGGTAACCGCATCGAAGAATTCGACTTTGAATCCCAGGACAAAAAGCAGCTCAAAGGAAACATCTATCTCGCCCGCGTAACCCGCGTCGAACCTTCCCTTCAGGCAGCCTTTGTCGAATATGGCGGTAACCGTCACGGTTTTCTCGCCTTCAGTGAAATTCACCCGGACTACTACCAGATCCCGGTCGCCGACCGTCAGGCTCTGCTGCGCGCCGAAGCGCAGGAGGCCGAGGACGAAGACGACGAGGAGGCCGAGAACGGCGAAGAACAGCAGGCGCGCGACCGTGGCGGCCGGCGCAACCGTCGGCGCGGCGGCAAGAACCGCGACCGCGGCGAACACAAGCATGACGCCGAGATCGCGGCTTCTCCGGAAGGCGAGGAAAGCCCGACCGAAGCCATAGCTGCCGAGGAAACCGTCTCCGAGCTTGCTACAAGCGAGGATGCCGGTGGCGAGACCGATGATGCTTCGGCGGAACACACCGAAATCGTCGAAGCCGTTTCGGAAACGGTCGAGGCGTCCGCCACCGAGGCCGACACCGTCGACGATGCCGAGGACGACGAGGATGGCAAGCCGTCCGAAGGCGGTCCAACCTCGATCGCGGCGAACGTCGAAGCCGACGTGATTTCCGAGGCGATTCCGCAAACGGATCAGCCCGAACAGGCAGGTTCCGAACAGGCCGGCGAAGCCAGCGACAACGATCGCGGCATGCTGGAGGATGTCTCGTCCTCGCATTCGGATGAGCACGAGGTCGAATCCGTCGGCGCCGAGGACGCGCTCGAGGAGATCCGCAACCGCCGCAAGCCCGTGCGCCGCCAGTACAAGATCCAGGAAGTCATCAAGCGCCGCCAGATCCTGCTGGTCCAGGTGGTCAAGGAAGAGCGTGGCAACAAGGGCGCCGCGCTCACCACCTACCTCTCGCTTGCCGGCCGCTATTCGGTGCTGATGCCCAACACCGCGCGGGGCGGCGGCATCTCGCGCAAGATCACCAACGCGCAGGACCGCAAACGCCTCAAGGAGGTCGTCGCCGATCTCGAAGTGCCGCAGGGCATGGGCGTCATCCTGCGCACCGCCGGCGAAAGCCGCACCAAGGCCGAGATCAAGCGCGACTACGAATATCTGATGCGGCTGTGGGAGAACGTCCGCAGCCTCACGCTGCAATCCACGGCCCCTGCCCTGGTCTATGAGGAAGGCAGCCTGATCAAGCGTTCGGTGCGCGACCTCTACAACAAGGACATCGACGAAATCCTGGTTTCCGGCGAAGACGGCTACCGTGAGGCCAAGGACTTCATGCGCATGCTGATGCCGAGCCACGCCAAGGTGGTTCAGCCTTACCGCGACACCACGCCGATTTTCGTGCGCAACGGCATCGAGGCGCAGCTCGACCGCATGCTGCAGCCGCAGGTGACGCTGAAGAGCGGCGGCTACATCATCATCAACCAGACCGAGGCGCTGGTTTCGATCGACGTCAACTCCGGCCGCTCCACCAAGGAGCATTCGATCGAGGAGACCGCGCTCCACACCAATCTGGAAGCGGCCGAGGAAGTGGCGCGCCAGCTCAGGCTGCGCGACCTTGCGGGCCTGATCGTCATCGACTTCATCGACATGGAGGAGAACCGCAACAACCGCTCCGTCGAGAAGCGGCTGAAGGATCACCTCAAGAACGACCGCGCCCGCATCCAGGTCGGCCGCATCTCGCATTTCGGCCTGATGGAAATGTCGCGCCAGCGCATCCGCGCCAGCGTGCTGGAATCGACCATGAAGCCCTGCCCGCATTGCGGCGGCACCGGCCATGTTCGCTCCGATTCCTCCGTGGCGCTGATGGTGGTGCGGGCGATCGAGGAATTCCTGCTCAAGGACTCGCGCAGCCACATCATGGTGCGCACGCCGGCCGCGACCGCGCTTTATGTGCTCAACCACAAGCGCGCTAATCTGGTGGAGCTCGAAGCCCGTTTCGGCCTGACCATCACGATCGAGGCCGACGAGACGCTCGGTACCCAGCACTACGCGATCTTCCGCGGCGCCGTTGCCGAGAAGCCGGAAGGCTTTGTCGAGGTCCGCAGCCTGCCAGCCTATGTCGAGCCGGAAGAGCCCGAGGACGAGATCGTCGTCGAGGAAGAGGAAGAAGAGGTTTCTGGACAGGCCGAACAGCCGCGCCAGCCGCAGCAGCAGGGCCAGCACCAGCAGCGAGCGGAGGACGGCGAAGGCCGCAGGCGCCGCAAGCGCCGGCGGCGGCGTGGCGGCAGGGACCGCGACCGCGAGCACAGTGGGGACGGGGATGCCGTTGCCGCTCCGGCGCTGGACGAAGCCGGCGATGAAACAACCGAAGAGGCAGTCCAGGAGGTAACCGCCGACGGCGAAGCCGAGGCGGCCGCAGCCGAGGACGGTTCGGCCAAGAAGCGACGGCGCGGCAAGCGCGGCGGCAAGCGCAATCGCCGTGACGACGAGGCCTCGGAGACAGTTGCCGACGAAGCTGTCGCCGACGTCGAGGACGAAGCAACGGCAAGCGAGGACGCTGCCGTCGAACCGGCGGTGGCAGCCGCACCGGAGCAGGTTGCCGCTCCTGCGCCAGCCAATGACGACGGCGAGGCGGCCGAGAAGCCGAAGAAGCCCCGCCGCTCGAGAGCAAAGAAGGCGGCTGAGGAAACCGTGGCCGAGACGGTGACCGAGCCCGTCGCGGAAGCCCAGGTCGCGCCGGTGGCAGTTGAGCCAGAGCCGGTAGTTGCCGCTCCCGCGTCGGAGGCGGAGCCTGCCGCCAACGCCCATCCGACTCGGCGCAAGCCACAGTCGGTCGACGCACCGGCCGTTCCCGTCGTGTCCTCGACCGTGTCCAACGAGGCCAAGACCGAAGACAAGCCGAAGCGTGCCGGCTGGTGGCAGCGGAAGGGTTTTTTCTAAGCCTTTCAGTCCGCTAGACTGATCTTTTAAAAATCCCGTGCCACATCGGCGCGGGATTTTTCATTTCGCGCCGGACGGAAAACCGCTGCGCACTTTTCCTGGAATTGCTGTTTTTGCTTACGCAATTCCGGACGGAAAACCGCTGCGCACTTTTCCTGGAATTGCTGTTTTTTTGCTTACGCAATTCCGGACGGAAAACCGCTGCGCACTTTTCCTGGAATTGCTGTTTTTTTGCTTACGCAATTCCGGACGGAAAACCGCTGCGCACTTTTCCTGGAATTGCTCTAAGGCGCGAAGATCGACCAGTTCATCATCCGGGCGAGCTTCTCAAGGGCGATGGAACCGAGCTTGGAATTGCCGTTCTCGTTGAGGCCGGGCGACCACACCGCCAGTGAAGCCACCCCGGGCACGATGCCGAGGATGCCGCCGCCGACACCGCTTTTACCGGGTATGCCGACGCGGAAGGCGAAATCACCGGAACCGTCATAGTGGCCGCAGGTCAGCATCAGCGCTCCGATGCGGCGTGCCCGCTCGGCCGACACGACCGAATGGCCGGTCGCGGGGTTCCTGCCGCCATTGGCCAGGAACCGGCCAGCCATGGCAAGCTGGCGGCAGCTCATGGCGATGGCGCAATGGTGAAAATAGACGCCCAGCGCCAGCTCCGGGGCATGATGGAGATTGTCGAAGGATTTCATATAGTTGGCCAGGGCGAAGTTGCGGTAGCCGGTGGCCCGTTCGGATGCCGCCACTTCACGGTCGATGACGATCGTCTCGTCATCGGCGAGGAACTGGATGAAGCGCAGGATTTCGCCAATCGCCTCGCGCGGCTGATGGCCGGCGAGCAGGACGTCGGAGACGACGATGGCGCCGGCGTTGATGAACGGATTGCGCGGGATGCCGTTCTCATGTTCGAGCTGGACGATCGAGTTGAACGGATTGCCGGAAGGCTCGCGCCCCACGCGGTGCCAGAGCGCATCGCCGACCTTGCCCAGCGCCAGCGTAAGCGTAAAGACCTTCGAGACGCTCTGAATCGAAAAGGGTTGATCGGCATCGCCGGCGAGCATGACGCGGCCATCATTGGTCGCCGCCGCAATGCCGAATTTCCTCGGATCGACCTTGCCGAGCTGCGGAATGTAGGTCGCCACCTCGCCACGGTCGGTGCGCTGCGCCATTTCCGCTGCCACTTCGGCCAATGCCTGCGCGAGTTCCGGCATCGCTTCTATTTCAGCCAGCGTTCGATGCGCGCCAGCGCCTCGATCATGTCGTCATGGCTGCCGGCATAGGAAAAGCGCATGGTGCGATGGCCCTGCAGCGGGTCGAAATCGCGGCCGGGCGTTGCCGCGACATGCGCCTCGGCAAGCATCTTGCGCGCAAAAGCCATGCTGTCATTGGTGTGGCGCGTGACATCGCAGAAGGCATAGAAGGCGCCGTCCATGGGTGCCGCGAGCGCGCAGCCCAGTTCCGGCAGGCGTTTCATCAGAAGCTCGCGATTCCATGCGTAGCGCGCCTTCACCTTTTCCAGCTCCTGCGTCGCCTTGAAGGCCTCGATGGCGGCAACCTGCGACAGTTCCGGCGGCGAGATGTAGAGACTTTGCGCGACGCGCTCGACCGGCCGCACCAGCTCTTCCGGCAGCACCATCCAGCCGATGCGCCAGCCGGTCATGCAATAGTATTTCGAAAAGGAGTTGATCACGGTGACGCCGGCCCCATGCGCCAGCGCGGTGACATCCGGCGCCGCATAGGCCAGCCTGTGGTAGATTTCGTCCGAGATCACGGCGACGCCGAGTTCTTCGGCCGTCTTCACCAGCGCCGCGAGCTCATCCGCAGGAATCACCGCGCCAGTCGGGTTGGCGGGGCTGGCGAACAGTACTCCCTTCAACGGCTTCTCGCGGTGCGCGGCCTTCAGGTGCTCGGCATGCAGATAGGCATCCGCGCCGAGCTCGATTTCGACGATCTCGATGCCGAGCGCGGCCATGATGTTGCGATAGGCAGGGTAGCCGGGCGCGGCGATGGCGACGCGGTCTCCAGGATCGAACATCGCCAGGAAGGCCAGGTTGAAGGCGGCGGATGAGCCGGTGGTGACGGCAACGCGCGCCGGCGCCACGTCGATCCCGTAATGCTCGCCGTAATGCGCAGCGATCGCCTTGCGCAGGTCGGCCAGGCCCAAGGCGTCGGTGTAGCCGATGCGGCCGTGCCTGAGCGCCACGGCCGCCGCGTCCCGGACGCCGGCGGGCGCCGGATCCGAGGGCTGGCCGACGGCCATCGACACCACGGGCACGCCGGTCGCCTTCAGCCGGTTGGCTTCGGCAAGGATGTCCATGGCGTGGAACGGCTCGACTTCCCCCCGGCGCGACAGTGAAACGACCATGTGACCTCTTCCAACTGCATGTCCGGCGGAATTCCGGTCGGAAACCACCGCAGCTTGCCCCTGAACGCCCCGTTCAAGGACAGCGCCGCACAAATGCCCGATTGATGTGGGGATCACAAGCGCGCAGGAATTGCCGGCGCCGACTTTTCATCTTTCGCCCGCTCGTCTACCAGTGGACCTATGTTGAGCCGACTCCGACCGATAATTGGCACATCGACCTCTTCAAGCCGAACCGCGCGCGGCTTCGCGACGCTTATGCTTGCCGCCGCCGTCGCCGTCTCAGGCTCCGTCAGCGCTATCGCGCAAGGGGTGCCGGTGGTGCGCGACGCCGAGATCGAGGCGCTGGTGCGCGACTATGCCCGGCCGATCTTCAAGGCGGCCGGGCTCGCCAATGACGGCATCGACATCGTTCTGGTCAACGACCAGAGCTTCAACGCCTTCGTCACCGGGCGGCGACTGTTCATCAACACAGGCGCGCTGGTGACGGCCGAGACGCCGAACGAGATCATCGGCGTCATTGCGCACGAAGCCGGCCACATCGCCGGCGGACACCAGCAGAAATTGCGCGACCAGCTCGACCGCGCCAAGACGATGGCGATCATCGCCACGCTTCTCGGCGCCGGCGCCATGGTTGCCGGCGCCACCACCAACAGCCGCGGTCTTGCCGGCGCCGGCATGGGCGTCGCCGCCGGCGGCGGCGAGATGGCGCAGCGCTCGGTCCTTGCCTATCAGCGCACCGAAGAGGTCACCGCCGACCGCTCGGCGATCACCTATCTCAACGCCACCGGCCAGTCCGGCATGGGCATGCTCAAGACGTTCGGCCGATTCCAGAGCGCGCTGTCGCTCGCCGGCACCCAGGTCGACCCCTACCGGATCAGCCACCCGATGCCGCAGGAGCGCATCGCCAACCTCGAAGTGCTCGTCAAGCAAAGCCCCTTCGTCGACGCGATCGACCCGCCGGCGCTGCAACAGCGCCATGACATGATGCGCATCAAGATCGCCGCCTATATGCAGGGTCAGGCGGCCGTGGCGCGGCTGATGCGAAAGAACCCGACCAGTCTCGCCTCGCGCTATGGCGACGCGCAGCAGACCTACCTCTATGGCAATCCCGGCGCCGCGCTGACCAAGACGGCGGCGCTGATCAAGGAGCAGCCGAAGAACCCCTATTTCCAGGAGTTGCGCGGCGACATCCTGATGAAGGTCAACAAGCCGAAGGACGCGGCGGACGCCTATGCCAAGGCGGCCAGCCTCGATCCCGCGCGCTCTGGATTGCTTTTGATTTCGTTCGGCCAGGCGCTGATGGCGGTGGGCACGCCGGATTCGCTGGAGAAGGCGGTGGTCCAGCTCAGCAACGGCGTCGGGCGGGACAAGGAAAATTCCGACGCCTATCGGTTCCTGGCGCAGGCCTATGGCGAGATCGGTGACGTTCCGGCCGCCGATCTCGCCACCGCCGAAGGCCGTTACTATGCGGGCGACTATAAGAATGCGAAGATATTCGCCATGCGCGCTCAACAGAAATTGAAACGCGGCGAACCCCGCTGGGTCCGCGCTCAGGATATCATAAACTACACGCCTTCGAACAAACTCAAATGAACGTCCTGGACGTTGGCGGCGACCAAGACGGACCGGGACAGACGAAAGGATCGACAATCATGAACAAGGCAATCCTGCTTAGCAGTGCTGGCGGTCTGGCGGTGGCGCTCGGCATGTTGGCCTTCGGCTTCGTGGCGGGAAATCCGCAGGCCGCGCGGGCCGACACCGTGCAAATGGCCCAGGTGACGTCGTCCACCGACGCCAAGGCTGCTGCCGACACCAAGATCGATCGAAAGGAGGTCGAAGGCATCATCCGCGACTATCTCTTGAAGAACCCGGAGGTTCTGCTCGAGGTGCAGGATGCGCTGGAAGCCAAGCAGAAAGAAGAGCAGCGGCTCGCCGCGCTCGGCGTCATCAAGGATTCCAAGAACGAGATCTTCAATTCCACCTTCGACGGCGTCGTCGGCAACCCGAAAGGCAAGGTCACGATCGTCGAGTTCTACGACTACAATTGCGGCTTCTGCAAACGCGCCATCGAGGACATGCAGGCGCTGACCAAGTCCGACCCCGACCTGCGCTTCGTGCTCAAGGAATTCCCGATTCTCAGCCCGGATTCGCAGAAGGCCAGCGTCGTCTCGATGGCGTTCCACCTCATGCATCCGGAGAAATATGGCGAGTTCCACACCGCGTTGCTCGGCGGCCAGGGGCGCGCCACCGAAGCGACTGCCATCAAGGTGGCGCTCTCGCTCGGCGCCGACGAGGCGACGCTGCGCGAGAAGATGAAGGATCCACGCATCGCCGAGACGCTCTCGCGCACCTATGACCTCGCGACGAAACTGTCGATCACCGGTACGCCGTCCTACGTGGTCGGCAACGAAGTGATCTTCGGCGCGCTCGGCCAGCAGGTCCTGGCGGAAAAGATCGAAGAGGCAAAGAGCGCCCTTTAAGCGCCCACGGGTGCAAAAGCCGGCCGCTGTGGACAGCGAAAGAACGCACTTGCGCTCTTTTCGCGGGCGGCTATGCCCATTATAGAGGCCCAGTGCGCCGGCTTGGGGTCGGCGTAGAACAAGGTCGGCATATTGAAAACGATTTTCGTCCTCAACGGTCCCAATCTCAACATGCTCGGCAAGCGCGAGCCGGGGATTTATGGCGGCAAGACGCTTGCGGCCATCGCCGAGGATTGCAAGGCGGCAGGCGCCGCGCTCGGACTCGAGATCGATTTTCGCCAGTCCAATCATGAGGGCGACCTGGTCGACTGGATTCAGGAGGCCGGTGAGAAGGCGGCCGGCCTCGTCATCAACCCCGGCGCCTACAGCCACACCTCGATCGCCATCCACGACGCCATTCGCGCCGCGGCACCCCTGCCCGTCGCGGAAGTCCATCTTTCCAACATCCACGCGCGGGAGCCCTTTCGCCACGTTTCCATGGTCGCGCCGGTCGCTGTCGGCATGATCTGCGGGTTCGGGCCGCTCGGCTATACGCTCGCGCTACAGGCACTGGCGGCACGCCTGTGACCGGCCCCCAAACAGAAGGCTCGAAAATGTCGATAAAAAAGACCGGTGTTGACCAGCAACTGATCCGCGATCTGGCGGGCATTCTGAACGACACCAACCTGACCGAGATCGAGGTCGAACTCGGCGATCTCAAGGTGCGCGTGTCGCGTCAGGCGCAGGCCGTGCATGCGGTCGCCGCGCCGCTGCCGGCAATTGCCGCTGCTCCGGCAGCCACGGCGGCTCAGCCGGCCGCTGTCGCCGCGGTCGCAGACACGTCCAAGAACGCCGTGCCCTCGCCGATGGTCGGCACCGCCTATCTGGCGCCATCGCCCGACGCCAAGCCCTTCGTCGAGATCGGCCAGAAGGTGAAGGAAGGCCAGACGCTGCTCATCATCGAGGCGATGAAGACGATGAACCAGATCCCCTCGCCGCGCACCGGCACGGTGACGGCGATCCTCATCGAGGATGCGCAGCCGGTCGAATACGGCATGCCGCTGGTGGTCCTCGAGTAGGAACAGCCAAGAGATGTTCCAGAAGATCCTCATCGCCAATCGCGGCGAAATCGCCCTTCGGGTGCTGCGCGCCTGCAAGGAGCTCGGTATCCAGACGGTGGTCGTCCATTCGACCGCGGATTCGGACGCCATGCATGTGCGGCTCGCCGACGAGAGCGTCTGCATCGGGCCGCCGCCCTCGCGCGAGAGCTATCTCAACATCCACCAGATCGTCGCCGCCTGCGAGATCACCGGCGCGGATGCCGTGCATCCGGGCTACGGATTCCTGTCGGAAAATGCCAAGTTCGCCGACATCCTCGCCGCTCACAACATCACCTTCATCGGCCCGTCCGGCGACCATATCCGCATCATGGGCGACAAGATCGAGGCCAAGCGCACGGCAAAGCGGCTCGGTATCCCGGTCGTCCCCGGCTCCGACGGCGCGATCAGCGACGACAAGGAAGCCAAGCGCGTCGCCGCCGAAATCGGCTATCCGGTGATCATCAAGGCTTCGGCCGGCGGCGGCGGCCGCGGCATGAAGGTGGCGCACAGCGAAGCGGACCTCGAGGTGGCGCTGCAGACTGCAAAGTCGGAAGCGGGCGCAGCCTTCGGCGACGACGCCGTCTATATCGAGAAGTATCTGCAGAAGCCGCGCCATATCGAGGTGCAGGTGTTCGGCGACGGCGCCGGCCGCGGGGTGCATTTCGGCGAGCGCGACTGCTCGCTGCAACGCCGCCACCAGAAGGTCTGGGAGGAAGCCAACTCCCCGGCGCTCAATGCCGAGGAGCGTTCGCGCATCGGCGGCATCTGCGCCAAGGCGATCGCCGATCTCGGCTATTCGGGCGCCGGCACGATCGAATTCCTCTACGAAAACGGTGAGTTCTATTTCATCGAAATGAACACCCGCCTGCAGGTCGAGCATCCGGTTACCGAAGCGATCACCGGCATTGACCTCGTGCACGAGCAGATCCGCGTCGCTTCGGGCGGCGGACTGTCGGTCAGGCAGGAAGACATCAAGTTCAATGGCCACGCCATCGAGTGCCGTATCAACGCCGAGGACCCGCGCACCTTCACGCCTTCGCCCGGTACGATCACGCATTTCCACACGCCCGGCGGCCTCGGCATCCGCGTCGATTCCGGCGTCTATTCCGGCTACAAGATCCCGCCCTATTACGACAGCCTGATCGGCAAGCTGATCGTGCATGGCCGCAACCGCGTCGAATGCATGATGCGGCTGCGCCGCGCCCTGGACGAATTCGTCGTCGACGGGATCAAGACGACGCTGCCGCTGTTCCGCGACCTCGTCGGCAGTCCCGACATCGCCAATGGCGAATACGACATCCACTGGCTGGAAAAATATCTGGCCAAGGGTGAATAGCACGGGGATGCGATGACCCGCCCCTACGCGCCTGGCTATCGCATTCCGACCGACCTGCTGTTGAGGGCCTACGCTTCGGGCGTATTCCCGATGGCCGAGAGCGCGAACGATCCGGAAGTGTTCTGGGTGCGACCGGAAACGCGCGGCATCATTCCGCTCGACGGCTTCCACACGCCGCGTAGCCTGAAGAAGACGATCCGCAGGCACCCGTTCGAGATCCGCTACGACTTCGATTTCGATGCGACGATCGACGGTTGCGCGGAAAAGCGCGAAGAGCGCCGCTCGACCTGGATCAACGCGCCGATCCGCGAAGCCTATGTCGAGCTCTACCGGCTGGGCCATTGCCATTCGGTGGAAGCATGGCGCGAGGAACGGCTGGTCGGCGGCCTCTATGGCGTCTCGCTCGGACGCGTGTTCTTTGGCGAGAGCATGTTCGCCAAGGAAACGGATGCGTCGAAGACCTGCCTCTACTATCTCGTCGAGCGGCTGAAGGCGCGCGGCTTCGCGCTGCTCGACACGCAGTTCACCACCGAGCACCTCAAGCGCTTCGGCGCCGTCGATGTGCCGCGTGGCCAGTACGAGAAGCTGCTGGCCGAGGCATTGAAGGGCGATGCCGTCTTCTATCCTTGAGGATCAGCCCTGCGCCGTATCGATCGGCGTCTGCGCGTGGAACATCATCTTCCAGCCGTCGGCACGATGGACGTAGCCGGTGCTGACCAGCGCCGCATAGGGCTCGCCATTTTCCCGCGTGGCCCGCGCTTCGTAAGTGAGCATGACGATATCGCTGCCCGGCTCGACCATGCCCTTCAATTTGATGTCGAGGTCGCGCCAGCGATTGGGTTTCTTGGCTGTCTTGGCCAGTGCCGTATTGGTCATGGCCTGCGCCATCTGAGGGAATGCGACCAGGCATTCCATATCGGCATTGGCCTCGTAGTAAGCAGAATCCCCAGTCCAGAAGCCCCTCTCGATGCCGAGAAGTTCTTCCTTGTTGGCGGTAATCGGCTTGCTGGTAGCCATGGGTGAAGCTCTCCATTAGACCCAGTGCATGTTCAAACGGGCCGCGTGGCAGTGGGTTCCGAAGTTTCGCTCAGGGCCGCCTGGATTCGTCCCGGAAGTCTTTTCGAAGGACTTGTGATAGGTTGCTTCCACAAGGCAGCGCGGCTGAGGGGGCAGGTCATGGCCAAACGGGTTCGCGAATCTTTGGCGGCCGGCAGGGCCCGGTTGCTTGAAGACGAAGGCGACGCCCTGCTTTGCGCAAACCTGTGCGACGCCGCAATCATCCAGTTTGACCTGGCGTTGACGCATGTATCGAGGAGCAAGAGGGCCCTAAAGGGCAAGATCATAGCTCTTCGCAAGAGTGGAGACTTTGACCGGTCGAATGCCCTGATCGATGAAGCCCTCTCCCACTATCCGCGCGATCCTTATTTTCTCGTCGAGCGTGGATGGCTGGCCTTTGATCGCCATGCGTATGGCGACGCCGTAACATGGTTCAATGATACACTTCGCGAAGATGACAAGGACGAAGGCGCGCTGCAGGGCAAGGCGGCCGCTCTGCGGTGTCTTCGCAACTTCAGGGCGGCGGAGCATCTGCTGGCGGAGGCGATAAAGGCACACCCGCGCAGCGCCGGTCTTCTAACCGAGCGCGGTTGGCTGTGGATCGAACAGAGCAACTATCCAAAGGCCGCCGATGCATTCAAGGCTGCGCTGGAGGTCGACCAGCCGGACGACTCCATCTATCTTTGGCAGCTCTTTGTCCTGCGTCAGCTCGGGCGGCTGGATGAAGCCGAAGTTCTTCTGAAACAAGCACTCGAACGCTTTCCCAACAGCCTCCGGCTGGGGACGGAAGCGGGTTGGCTGCTGTTCTACCGGCGCGATTATGCCGCTGCCGCTGCCCAGTTCGACTCGGTCCTGAGTATAGAGCCCGAACTCGCAACCGCCCTGCAGGGCAAGGTTGCCGCCCTTCGCCTCTCGGGCGCGCTGGAGGATGCAGAGTATGAATTGGCGCGCAACCAAGATGTCGTCGCGCGGAATCCAGGCCTTCTGGGCGAACAAGCGTGGACAGCCTTCGCGCGAGAGGATTTCACTTCGGCGGAGCGTGCCTTCCGCGAGGTCGTCGACCACGGCGGCAGTCACTTGGACAGGGTCAACCTGGCATGGGCTCTCCTCAACATGGGCGACGAACGTTCCCTGCAGGAAGCAGCGGAACTCTGCCGGGAGTCGTTGTCGATCGCCAAGACCGCCGAAGCGTTTGGTTGCCTGGGCGTGGTGTCCTTCCGCCAGAAAAAGATCGACGAAGCCGAAATCTATTTGAAGAACTCCATAGAGACCAATGCCCGAATGGGACATCATGCCGATCTGGGATCTCTCTATGCTTACATGCTGCGCTACAAGGAAGCCGAGAAAGTGCTTCGGCAAGGCATTGCGATCAAACCGGGAGACGTCCCGCTTCATATCGAAAGCGCGAACCTTCACTTGCTTCGCAGCCAACCGGAGGAAGCCGCGATCTGCTTTCGCCGCGCGCTGCGCCTGGACCCGAAGAATCTCGATGCCGCAACCGGGCTGGCGACGTCTCTGATGGCCGCCGGAAAAGCGGCGGACGCGGAAACGGTCGTGCGCGAGAATATCGGTCGCGCAACGGGAGCGAAGCGCGTCGGTCTGCTCCTCATCCTCGCCAAAGCGCTATGCGCACGGTTCGATATAAGCGCCGACACAGGATTGCTCGCTCAAGCAATGCAAGCCGTCGGCCAGACCCGGCAATTGCGGCCGGCAACGGCGGAGTCCTTCTTCCAGGAGGGCGTGATACAAACGAAGCTCGGCCAATACCGGGACGCTTATGCGGCCTTCGCCAAATGCCAGAAGATGGACAGCAGCTTGACCCAGGCAAGCGTGAACGCGTCGCAAGTCAGGCTTCTGATAAAAGAGGAGCGAAGAGGAATCCGCTTCACCGAAGCCAAGAGCTGGATACTGTTTGTGCTTCTGCTGTGCCAGCTACTGGCTCTCTGGCATTTCCGGCTTCAGAGCGACAAACTCGTCAACGACACCTTGATCACCGTGCTGGTGCCGATCTGCCTTGGGCTGATGATCGTTGCATTCCTGATGCCGTCGCTCACCAAGTTTTCGGTCACTGGTATCGCGGTGGAACTCGCCCCAGCTCCAAGCACCGCGGAATCCAAAGGACCGAAAGGGAAATCCCAGGCCGGCGAAACTCTGCCGGCGGCCGGTCCTGCCATCTGATCAGTTGGTGTTGGCTGGCTCGCCGTCGGTCGCGTCGGGCGTCACGTCGGCCGGCTGCGGCGCAGTTGCCTTTGGCTTGGCGGCGGCTTTCGGCTTGGCTGCGTCAGGCTTGGCCGTATCGGCCTTGGCAGCGGTCGGCGGCGGCACGTCCGACTTCTGCTTGCAGCCCTTGAGCCAGACGTCATAGACAGCATGCTCGACGGCATTGAGGCCGGGGCTTTCGGCAAACATCCAGCCGGTGAAGATGCGACGGATCTTGCGATCGAGCGTGATCTCGTCGACCTCGACGAAGGAATCGGTCTTGGGCTGCTCCGTGTCCGGCCGCGAATAGCAGACGCGGGGCGTCACCTGCAAAGCGCCGAACTGCACGGTCTCGTCGATATAGACGTCGAAGGTAATGATGCGGCCGGTGATCTTGTCGATGCCGGCGAATTCGGCCACCGGATTGGTGATGCGGTCGGAGACCGCGGGTGCCGCCGCCGGCGCCTGCGCGGCGGCGAAAGCAGCCGTCGAGGCAACCAGGATAGACGTCGCCGCGATCAGCGCCTTTGAGGTATGGCCGAAAGAGCTCATGCAAAATACCGGTTGTTGCGCCCGGGTGATTCTTCAACGCCCAAGGCTAATCGAGGCTGCGCCATCAGCAAGCAGCTAAACGCCAATTGTGGCGACAAAGGACCGAAGCGAAGCCGTGGGCGCGGATTACGATCCGGGCGTCCAGGCGTCGTAGTCGCCCGTCACCTGCGGGCGGTGCTGGTTGGTCAGGATCGAGCCCTTCGGCCGATACGCGGACGGAGTTCCGGTCGGATTCGCCTGATGTGGCATCTGCCATTCGCGCGGCTTGTAACCTTCGCTCGTCGGAGCCGTGTCGACGCGATGGTGCATCCAGCCATGCCAGCCCGGCGGGATCTTGGAGGCTTCCGAATAATCGCGATAGATGACCCAGCGGCGCGTGCGGCCTTCAGAATCGATGCCGCCCTCGTAGTAGACGTTGCCGGCTTCGTCCTCGCCGACCTTCTTGCCGAAGCGCCAAGTGTGGAAACGAGTGCCAAGCGTCTGGCTGTTCCACCAGGTGAAAAACTGCAGCAGGAAAGTTTTCATCCAGATCCTCGCGGCGGCAGCGGCTCCTGCCTTTCCCACGCTTATGGCGTCACGCCACCGCGATGGCAAGGGTCTTGCCGGGCCCGAGACGTAAATGCTTCGTGCGCTAAATCGATGCATCCGCTTCGCCGGCGGCAACGCGGCTTGCCAAGCGTTGCCTGTGTTTCTAAAGCTCGGCCCGCCCGTTTCGGGACGCGCGTTGAGGGAGGTGACGATTGACCCGGAATCCGTCCGCCGACAGCCGGATCGACGCCGAAGACATTCGCCGCCGCAAGGCCGGCGTGCCGATCGTCTGCCTCACCGCCTACACCTACCCTGTCGCGCGCCTGCTCGATCCGCATGTCGATCTGCTCCTGGTCGGCGACAGCGTCGCCATGGTCCTGCACGGTCACGCGACGACGCTCGGCGCCACGCTGGAAATGATGATCGCGCATGGCCAGGCCGTGATGCGCGGCTCGGCCAGGGCCTGCGTCGTGGTCGACATGCCGGCCGGCAGCTATGAGGCTTCGCCGGCTCAGGCCGTGGCGTCGGCAAGGCGCATCGTCGAGGGAACCGGCTGCCAGGCGGTGAAGCTCGAAGGTGGCGTCGACATAGCCGACCAGATCGCGGCGATCGTCGCGGCGGGAATCCAAGTCATGGCCCATATCGGACTGCAGCCGCAATCGGTGGAGAAGGACGGGGGCTACAAGATCAAGGGCCGCACGCAAGACAATATCGCAGCCCTGTTCCGCGATGCCGAAGCGGTGGAGAAAGCCGGCGCCTTCTCGGTCGTCATCGAGGGAACGATGGAGGCCGTGGCCGCGAATCTGACGCGTCACCTTTCCATCCCGACCATTGGCATCGGCGCCAGCGCCGATTGCGACGGCCAGATCCTCGTGATCGACGACATGGTCGGCATGACCGTCGACCGCGTGCCGAAATTCGTCAAGGAATACGCCGACTTGCGCAGTGTCGTCGCTGACGCGGCGGCGCGCTACGCCGCCGAGGTGCGCAGCCGCGCCTTTCCGAGTTCCAACTACGTCTTTACGACGGCATCCGGCAAGGACGAGATATGAACGCTCCAATCGTCGTCGACAGCGTCGCTGCGCTTCGCGCGCAGGTCCGGGACTGGCGGCAGGCCGGCCTCAAGGTCGCCATGGTGCCGACGATGGGCGCATTGCACGACGGCCATATCTCGCTGGTAAGGATCGCGCTCGAACGGGCCGATCGCTGCGTCGTCTCGATCTTCGTCAATCCGACGCAGTTCGCGCCGACGGAAGATCTCGACAAGTACCCGCGGCAGTTGGCGCGCGATCTCGACCGGCTGCGGGATGCGGGCGCGCATCTCGCTTTCACGCCAGGCGTGAGCGAAATGTACCCTGCAGGCTTCGCCACCAAGATTTCGGTGGGCGGCCCCTCCCGTGGGCTCGAAACGGACTTCAGGCCGAGTTTCTTCGAGGGCGTCGCGACCGTCGTGGCCAAGCTCTTCCTGCAGGCGGCGCCCGACTGCGCCGTGTTCGGCGAGAAGGACTACCAGCAGCTTTGCGTCGTCAGGCAACTCTGCCGCGATCTCGACCTGCCCGTCGAAATCGTCGGCGCGCCGACCGTGCGTGACGCCTACGGCCTCGCCATGTCGTCGCGCAATGCCTATCTGGGCGAGGCAGAGCTCGACATCGCGCGGGAACTCAACGTGATCCTGCGCCGCACGGCGGCAGCGCTCTCGGCCGGCGCGGACGAGGCCGGTGCCGTCGAGACTGCCGCAAAGGCGCTTGCCTCCATGGGCTTCAAAAAGGTCGATTACGTCGCCGCCCGCGAAGGTGCCACGCTCGGACCCTGGCAGCGCGGGCGTGACGGCCGCCTGCTCGCGGCGGCCTGGCTCGGCACGACGCGACTGATCGACAATGTCGAAATCCCCTCCGCCTGAGCGCTCGCTGCCCGAACGGCTCCTGCTCCTCGAACTATCGCGCCCACCGCCCCCGACCTGATCGCGTGCGGCCTACTCTTCCGAAGGCATATGCAAATACATCGACTGGATGCCGACGCGACCCGGCCCGGTGAAGCGATAGACGACGAAATTCATGGCGGCGCCGAAGAAGCCGCTGGAAAGGCGGTCGATCTTCGTGTCCATCCTGACCGAGGCATCCTTGAACAGCCAGCCGCCAGGCTCGACGTCGATGGTCTCGCCGGGCGCCAGCACCTTCTCGAAAACGTTGCCGTAGCCATGCAGCCAGACGATGCCGTCGCCCGTCTCGCCGCGGAAGCGGTCGATGAAGAAGCCGCTCTGCCCGAATAGCATCGTTCCCAGCCCGCGCACGCGCTCGAAGCTGTAATCGATGCTGGCCGTGGCGGCGAGAAACTGGTGCTCGCGCACCTGGATCTCCTCGCCGCGCCGAAGATGGATCGGCACGATATGGCCCGGTCCGTCCCGGCTGAAGGCGATCACGCCTGGCCCGGACGCTTCGGTGACGAAGATCTGCATGCCGGCGATCATGCGCTTCAGCGCGCCCTTCAGCGATTTCAGGCCGATGGTGATCGTGGTGTTCTTCCACAAGAGGATGTGGTGCTCGAAATAGACTGGCATGTTGGTCACATCGACCGACAGCACGGGCACCAATTCGCCGGCGACATGATAGGTCACGCCGCCAAACGTCTCATCCGACACTTCGGTCTGCATCAGTTGCGGCAAGCTCGGCATGGCTGTCCCCCCTCATCCGCTCCGCGCAGGTCCGGCCGCAGCCGGCGACGGATAGCGGTTCAGCAGCTTTGGCGGCGGGCGATCGGGCCGTCAATGAAAACCGGATCGCCCTCGCCTAGCTCGCACGAAGGTGATCGAGACAAGGGCGGTGGTGTCAGCCCGCGAGCGATCGGCGAAGCACCAGCGTGGGTTCCGAAGCGCTGGCATGTTCGCCGACATCGGCCGTGCGCGCGAAACCGTTCGCTTCGTAGAACGCAATGGCCTTGCTGTTTTCCGCCGCGACCTCCGCGCGGATGCCGCGCGCCTCGGGGAAACTGTCAATGACCTCGTCAAGCAGCATGCCGCCTATACCGCGACCCTGAAGGCCCGGGAGCACGTAGAGCTGCCTCAGCACGACCTGTTCGCCGCCATCGATGGCTTCGGCGAAAGCCACGCCACCGAGGCGCTGGCCGTCATCGGCAACGAGGAACTCGCTGTTGGGTCGGCTCAGTCTTGCCCTCAGCGACATCACCGAATGCGAATTGTCGGTGATTTCGGTAACCCGCCCGACGCCGTAGATGGCGTCATAGGTGGCATGCCAGGTTTCGACCAGCAGCGTCCGGATGGCCGTGAGATCACGCTCGCTGGCGGTGCGGATAAACACCGCCTACTCGATGCCGAGCTTGGCCTTGACGAGGTCGTTGACCGCCTGCGGGTTGGCCTTGCCGCCGGTCGCCTTCATGACCTGGCCGACGAACCAGCCGGCCATGGTCGGCTTGGCGCGCGCCTGCTCGGCCTTGTCCGGATTGGCGGCGATAACCTCGTCGACCGCCTTCTCGATGGCGCCGGTGTCGGTGACCTGCTTCATGCCGCGGCTCTCGACGAGCGCGCGCGGATCGCCGCCTTCGTTCCAGACGATCTCGAACAGGTCCTTGGCGATCTTGCCGGAGATCGTGCCTTCCTTGATCAGATCGAGAACCGCGCCGAGCTGCTCGGGCGAAACCGGAGCATTTTCAATATCCTTGCCGGCTTTGTTCAGCTGACCCAAGAGATCGTTGATGACCCAGTTGGCGGCGAGCTTACCGTCGCGCCCCGCCGCCACCTTCTCGAAATAATCGGCGATCGGCTTTTCCGAAACCAGCACCGAGGCGTCGTAGGCCGAGAGGCCGAGCACATCGACCAGTCGCGCCTTCTTGTCGTCGGGCAGCTCCGGCAGGTTCTCGGCGAGCGCGTCGACATAGGCATGGTCGAATTCCAAAGGCAAAAGGTCGGGGTCGGGGAAATAACGGTAGTCATGCGCTTCTTCCTTGGAGCGCATCGAGCGTGTCTCACCTTTGACGGCGTCGAACAGGCGCGTCTCCTGGTCGATCTTGCCGCCATCCTCGAGAATGGCGATCTGCCGGCGCGCCTCGTACTCAATCGCCTGACCGATGAAGCGGATCGAGTTCATGTTCTTGATCTCGCAGCGCGTGCCGAACTCGCCGCCCGGACGGCGGACGGAGACGTTGACGTCGGCGCGCAGCGAGCCTTCGTCCATATTGCCGTCGCACGTGCCGAGATAGCGCATGATCGAGCGCAGCTTGGTGACATAGGCCTTGGCTTCGTCGGCCGAGCGGATATCGGGCTTGGAGACGATCTCCATCAGCGCCACGCCGGAACGGTTGAGATCGACATAGGACATGGTGGGATGCTGGTCGTGCATCGACTTGCCGGCATCCTGTTCCAGGTGCAGGCGCTCGATGCCGACCTCGATATCCTCGAACTCGCCCTGGCGGTCGGGGCCGACGGAGACGATCACCTTGCCCTCGCCGACAATCGGCTGCTTGTACTGCGATATCTGGTAGCCTTGGGGCAGGTCCGGATAGAAATAGTTCTTCCGGTCGAAGACCGATTTATGGTTGATCGCGGCCTTCAGCCCGAGCCCCGTGCGGATCGCCTGCTTGACGCATTCCTCGTTGATGACAGGCAGCATGCCGGGCATCGCCGCGTCGACCAGGCTGACATTGGCGTTGGGCGCTGCGCCGAACGAGGTCGAGGCACCCGAGAAGAGCTTGGCTTCCGAGATCACTTGCGCATGCACTTCGAGCCCGATGATGATTTCCCAGTCACCGGTGGCGCCGGGAATGAGACGTTTCGCGTCGGGGGTGCGGGTATCGATGATGCTCATGGAGGCCTACGTATCTGACTCACGAAATTTGCGATTTTCGCGAACTTGGGTATCCGCCTTCGCTAGTGCAAACCGCCGGGCGAGACAAGCTCAAAGCCATCTACTGGCCTTTTCCACCGTCTTCGCCTATAGGACGCCCATCCCAATGGAGAGTGGATGTCCACTTACGCTCAGTCCCGGTGAAGCCCTGACCTCCTAAGCGAGGCAGGGCAGAAAAACCTGAACCCCCGTGCCGCGATGTCTCGCGGCGGCGGCTTTTGTTGTTTTTCCCGGGACTTTTCTCCAATGGACATTTCGCGCAACGAACAGCGCATCCTGCACCTGCTCGCGCAGGGCGGGCGTATCGAAATCGAAAAGAACGAGAGCAGGAAGATCGCCTCGGTCCAGTGCCTGACCCGAGACGGCTGGCACTATCCGGGCTTCGACCTGGAGCTCTTTCGAAAACTGAGGCGCAAGAAGGCGGTTTCCTCGACGGATGGCGGTCCTTACCGCATCACCCGACGCGGGCTCGAACTCGTCCGCGCCGAGCTCGACAACCGATAGAACGCGATATACGCTGCCGGCTGGAAAACAGCCGGCGGTTTCCTCCCTGCCTCCTGGTTTCAGTGCAATTTCGGACGGAAAACCGCCTACACTTCTTTCCCGGTGCTGCTCTAAGGGCTGTGGGGATTCATCTTGAATTGATGACGGCGGCCGCGAGAAGGATCATGGCTGAGAAGCTTTGGTCTGTTTTGTCGGCGCGCATGGCGATGCGCTTGAACTCTTTGAGCTTGCAGAAGAAATTCTCGATGAGATGTCGCCCTTTGTAGAGTTCGC